>WNGA01006480.1_pt1 | contig 36029 bp, 32 predicted proteins | sample 5400061 | NCBI WGS metagenome assembly WNGA01 (sample SAMN13153366, study PRJNA577476) | soil metagenome | isolation source: 100 cm soil or saprolite under grassland replicate 2 | place: USA:California | collected 2016-06-15
TTTTATTTTTTATGTCTTTAAAAATTATAATCGAGAATACATTTTCAACTGAATAATGCTATTGAGAAATTGATTTTATTTTTATGATACCAACTATGGTTTTTTATGGCATCCTCGTTGCGTCGCAATCCGTTCATCCGTAGAATATAAATTGAGCTGATTTTAATTTCCAATTGGTATAAGAATGCTTTTAATCAATACAAATATATTTTAGAATTTTAAAGTAACAGATGCCTGGAAAATAGTACCCAACTGGCTAAACTGAGCGCCGTTGTACGCCAGTATCCGGTACCTGCCGCTAAATTCCAGGAAACCTTCCAGCAAGCTTTTTTGTTCAGCATCCGCAAGGTAGTCTGAACCGGTTTTGTCAAGGGCTACCAAATCCCATTGCGGTAATACATTGAAAATATTATTAACGGTAAATGAAGCGCTTACTTTCTTGCTAAAGTCGTATCCAATATTCAGATCTGTTACGACATTCGTTGTAAACTTTTGCTTAATATGCTCCATAATAGAACCACCATTATCTAAATCCTGGAATTCAGTAGGTCCGAATAATGTATTATTTAAATTGAAATTCCATTTTTTTACTGCATAGTCAAAGCCAAGAACGCCTTTATATTTAGGACGGCTCTTGGTTAACAGTGACCTGATTTGCGTACTGAGGATTGTTGTACCTGCGGCTTTAACGGGAGCAGGATCCTTGGGCGAACCTTTGATTTCATTTTTCAGAGTATAATTACCGGCCAGGTTTATTCCAAATTTACCGGAGCCCAACGCAATATTTCTGTAATTAACTACTAAGTCAAGACCCTGTGTATTCGTTTTAATACCATTAATAAAGAACTGTGCCTGCACAACTCCTGCCGCCTGCAGAATTTGATATAATGCAGTGGTAGGATCATCAGAGGAAATTGGTGAACTGTACACTATCCTGTCTTTGATAGTGATATCGTAATAATCCAGTGTTATGCTCGCATTCTTTGTAGGGCTAACTCCTAAACCCAAAGTGAAGTTGGTTGATTTTTCGGGTTTAAGTTTGGGTACACCCAGTAAGAAGGCTTGTTTACTATTATTATTAAACAAGCCTGATAATTGTATAGTACCGGCAACAAATGAAGCCTGCGTTGACTGATCATTAATTTGATGTAAAGTGGGAGCTCTGAAGCCGGTTGAGGCAGAACCACGCACCACCAGTTTATCACCGTTCACTTTTAAACGTGATGAAAGCCTGTACACGAAAGCGCTTCCGAAATCGCTGTATTTTTCACCGCGTACGGTACCATCAATCAGCCAGCTATTAGAAATATTAACGCTGGCATCGAAATAAGCGCCAATATTATAACGGCTGAATGTTCCTGCATTTTCAGCACGTATGCCTGGGAAAGAATTGGCGCCTTCACCGGAATAAGAGGCAGTGTCTCCGGCTATGATCTTGTAAACTTCTTTCCTTGCTTCTGTGCCAAAGCCTATAGCGAAATTATCGGTAATGCTTTTGGAAATATCAATATTGCCGATAAAATTGTAAAAAGCAAAGCCGCCGGGCTTAAAAGAAGTGGGGCTTGCCTTTAATAATGTTCTGTTTACTGTATTATTAACAGTATATAATTGCTGGTTGCCTCCTGCAGTAAAACTCAAATCCTGCTTCCAGCCATTAATTTCTTTTTTGAATCCAACGGTGGCATTAAAGTCAGATAAGTCTCCATTAAACGATGGTTCATAACCGATATATCCCTGGTAAACTCCGGCGGCTTTGTCTGCTTCAAAATCATTTTGCAGTTGCGAACCCGGATCGCCATAACCTGAACCTGTGTAGTCAGGAGCGCCTGGTATGGGTGTATGCAGCAAGCCTTCATCAATTCTCCAATACGGTACGCGGAAGTTTGCATTACTGTTTACTTTCTTGAATACATAAGCTGCATTGCTGTAAAACGTGGCATCTTCGCCAATGGGTAAACCTAAATTATATTCAAATTTTGATGCAGTAGTTTCACCGGTGCCGTTTTCGTTATTGCCGTCAGGATATTTTTGTAAGTATGATTTAATAGCATTATTCGTTACATCATCTCCTCCAAAGGTTGCAATTTCAGTTGGCACATCAATAGTACCTGAACGAATAGCATTATCCTGCTGGCTAAGTGCAACTGTGTAATTTATAAAACCCCTGCTGCCAAAATTGCTGCCACTGTTAAGTGACAATCCATAATTGGTCCCGTCTCCTTTTGACGTTGTACCACCATTCAGGGTAAGTGTAGTATACTGGTACCTGTCTTTTAAAATAATATTCATTACGCCGGCTATGGCATCAGATCCATATTGAGCGGATGCACCATCTCTCAAAATTTCTACATTTTTAATAGCGTCTGAAGGTATGCCTGAAATATCGGCGCCTGTTTCACCGCGGCCGGGTGAAAACTGTACATATAGCAACGAACTTAAGTTTTTCCTTTTACCGTTAATTAATATTAATGTACGGCTTGGACCAAGATTCCTGATTTCATAAGGGTCTAACAGTGTAGTGGCATCGTTTACAGGAGTGTTCACTACGTTAAATGAAGGAACACGGTACTGTAAAGCTTTATCAAATGTTGTTTGGCCTGTGGTTTTCAGAGTGTTTGCATCAAAGTTGTCTATCGGCAAAGGGGAAACTATAACAGACCGTGGTAATGAACGTGTACCTACTACCAATAAACCTTGCAGTTCTGCAGTAGCAGAGGACATGGTAACGTTCAAAGTAATATCAGTTCCCTGTATGGTTACCGTTTGTGTAACAAGGCTGTACCCTACATACGAAAACATTAATTGGTATGTACCATTTGAAAGTGAGAGTGAAAAATTACCGTTAGCATCCGTAACAGCTCCTTTTGAAGAATTAGCTACTGTTACCGAAACACCGGATAACGCTCCGCCGTTCTGGTCTTTTACTGATCCCTTAATTACGCCCTGTGCAAACAGGGCTGCCGAAATCAGCAATAAAGGGGTGACAAACAACGACCTTAGAAAATGTTGTCTCATAAAAATTAGTTTTAATTAAAGATATATATTACCAAAGCTAATGTTACTACTATTTATGCACAATAAAATTTGTAGGGAGCGAATTCATTTTTTAAGTTAAACGAAAGATAATGCTTTAGATAAATTTCTAAACATCATCATTCATTTGAATAAAGAACCAACAGTTCTAAGTGATATTTTTTGATGTCAGCTATAGCTCTTCATGGCAATCCCGCACGTGCGGAATTGTGTCACCTTGTACATTTAAAAGTTTGTTTATCTTTTTGTGTGTGGTAATCCCGATAGCTATCGGGTTAGTGGTGAGCGGAAATCCCACCTGGCATTCACCGCTGACCACTCGTGATTCAACAGTAAAAGAGTGCGACGCAACTAAAGCTAATAGTATTCCTTCTGCCGGGTACATTCACAGGATCCCGCGGATAAAAATATTTCTTCTTAAAATCTTAATGAACGTAATACTGTCCTTCCGGAATTTTAAAGATCACGTTATGCTGAAATTGTTGAAACGCTTTTACTTCATCGGGATGATCTTGTGTCCATGACTGAAATTTTTGCGTGTCAGCTAAAGGGCCGATAAGCCATTGGTTATAGGCTTCGAAATATCCTTCCTGCAGCATGAGCCGCTGATGCTCGAAAAGACGGAAAGGAAATTCTTTTGAAGAACTATTATACCAGTTAAGAATAAAACGTGTGCGTAATACAGTAAATGTTTCGGCTGTTACACTGTCATTCATTAAACCTGTTAATTTGGAAAGATTTGTTGCAACAACTTTTTCAAAAGGAGTGCCGTTTTGTTTTGCATTATCAAGCGCTTCCGGCGCACTGAATAATTTTTTATAGCCGCCAAATAAAATGCTTTTTATTTCTTCTGTTCTTTTGGTAAAGCTTTCGATGTCCACAAAAATTTCGCCGTACAATAATCCCCAGATAATATTTCCTTTTTGCGCATAATATTTTGCAGCATAATAATAATTGCTGCTGTGGTTTGGATCTGTCTCTATTCCTTTTTCCCATTGTTTTATTGCTGCTTCGGTATTATTATCTGACGCAAGCAGATCGCCATACTCACTATATAAAACGCCACTGTTAGGAAATTTTTTAAGTGCCTCCTTATACATTTTATCGCTTTCCTTAAACTCGGCAATAGCCTTATACGCAAGCCCGAGTATTTGAAAACATTGCACATCGGCGTCTTTTCTTGCTGTGATTTTTTTACCTGCTTCTATAGTGCCTGCAAAATCTCTTTTCAAATAAAATATAAACGCCTGGTCTTTCAGCAAATCAAGATTATCCGGTTGTTGCTGCAAAGCCTTGTTCAATACAAGCGTAGCATTTTCAAAATCACCCTGCTTCATTAAACTTCTCGCCGTTTCACGCAGGGTGGCAACATCCTGCGCTTGTGCAAAGCCGTAATGCATTATACCAATGAATGCAGATAAGCAAATAATTTTATGTATTACTCTTTTCATTCGTATATAAGATGAGTGAGCAAACCATCTCTTAGTTTCGGTTCAAACCAGGTACTTTTTGGCGGCATAACATTACCGGAATCTGCAATGGAAAATAATTGCTCTATGCTTACAGGATAGAGACTAAAAGCTGCAGCCATTTCCCCGCTATTCACTCTTTTTTCCAACTCCTGCAAACCACGTATGCCACCAACAAAATCAATATTTTTGTCTGTACGCTGATCATGAATATTCAACAATTTGCCAAGTATATTATTCTGCAAAATAGTAACATCGAGCACACTAATAGGATCATCAGAATAAGTGCCTTGTTTTGCAGTGAGCTTATACCATCTCTTGTCTGCATAAAAACCAAAATCATGCAATTGCTCTGGCTTGTATGCGTCACTGCCTTTTTCTTGCACAATAAAATCCTGTTGCAAAGCTTCAAGAAAATCAGGAACACTTAAACCATTCAGACTTTTTACTACACGGTTATAATCCATAATCTGCAACTGGCTTGCAGGAAAAAGTGTTGTAAGAAAATAATCTGCATCAGAATCAGAAGTTTTATTCAATGCCTTTCTTACTTTGGCAGCAGAGGCAGCACGATGATGACCATCGGCAATATAAGTATAGGGAACCTGTTCCTTAAAAATAGTTGTTATTTTATCAATGCAAGCGTTGTCATTTATAATCCATACTGTATGTTGAATACCATCTTCTGCTTTAAAATTATATACAGGATTTTTTGTACTGAGCCATTTATTAATTAGTTCATCAAGCGCATCAACATTTCTGTAAGCAAGAAAAACATTACCTGTTTGTGCGCCGGTCGTTTTTATATGATTAATGCGATCAACTTCCTTTTCAGGTCTTGTAAATTCATGCTTTTTTATCACATCGTTTTCATAATCGTCTATACTGCTCACACAAACCAAACCGGATTGGCTGTGGCCATTCATAACCAGTTGATAAATGTAATAGCAGTCTTTATTTTCTCTGAATAAAATATCTCTTTTAATAAATGCCCGCAGATTTTCTTTTGCCTTTTTATATACTTCATCATCATGAACATCAGTAGTGTCAGGAAGATCTATTTCACTTTTGGTAATATGTAAAAAAGAATTTGGATTGCCTTGCGCCTCAATTCTTGCCTCTGCACTGCTCAATACATCGTATGGTTTGCTGGCAACTTGTTTTGCATACTGCGCCTGTGGACGCAGTGCTTTGAACGGTTTAATTATGCTCATGAACTTCTCTTAGATTATTTCTTTCCTTTTAAAGTTTATTTATTTGTACAAGTTCCAAAGTTCACTGATTCCAAAGGTTCACGACTTGTTAATTCACAGAGCTTGTGAACTGTTAACTTGTGAACTCGTGAACTCTAAATAATTTATGCGTTTCCCATAACAACATCAGCATGCTTTTCATTAAACTCTTTCATCAAATCACATATTGCCTGCACACTCTGCAAAGGCAAAGCATTATACATACTCACACGTAAACCGCCTACACTTCTGTGACCTTTTACACCAACCATTCCACTTTCTTTACACAGGTTTAAAAATTCTTTTTCCAGTTCGGGATCCTTAACAGCGAATGTTGCATTCATCAGGCTTCTGTCTTCTTTTGCAACAATAGGTGTAAATACAGGAAGTGCATCCAATGTATTATAAAAAAGATTCGCTTTTTCTTTGCTTCGTTTTCCCATCTCTGCAAGACCACCTTCTTTTTTTATCCAGCCTAAAGTAAGCATAGCCACATATACAGCAAAAACAGGCGGCGTGTTTAATAATGATCCTGCTTCAATGTGATTGCGATAATCCATTATAGCAGGAATGGCACGTTTCACTTTGCCCAATACATCTTTTCGTACAACAACAAGTGTTACTCCCGATGTGCCCATATTTTTTTGAGCGCCTGCATATATCAATGCAAATTTTGAAAAATCAAAAGGACGGCTGAAAATATCACTGCTCATATCAGCTACTAACGGAACATTTGTACCAGGTATATGATGCCATTGTGTTCCTTCAACAGTGTTATTGGTTGTAATATGTAAATATTTTGCATCAGCGGGAACGTTGAAATTCTTGACTATATAAGAGTGCTTTTTATCTTTTGATGATGCCACCACATTTACATTGCCAAATAATTTTGCTTCCTTAATAGCCTTGCTACCCCAGATACCATTTTCAGAGTAAGCAGCAGTTTCACCATCATCCAATAAATTCATAGGCACCTGCATAAACTGTGTGGTTGCGCCGCCATGCAAAAACAACACTTCATAATCATCACTAAGCTGCATTAATTCTTTTACCAGGCTTCTTGCTTCGGTCATTACTTCACCAAACCATGTTGTGCGGTGTCCTATTTCTAATATGGATAAACCAATGTTATTGAAATTAAGAACAGCTTCAGCAGCCTGATCCAGCACTTCCTGTGGAAGTATAGCAGGGCCGGAATTAAAATTATGCATCTTCATATCTGAATTATTAAAGCTGCAAAATAAAGGAATTGTAAAGAGTTTTATGTTTTGTGTTTCACAAAATCATCACATCTGTATGCTGAAAAAAGAATAACAAGAAAATGATTCTCCATACAGGCTCATCATTTTTTAACCATTTTAACTGCCTGATTTTTTATATTCTATCATTTCAATGTTAAGCAACTGATTATTACTCTACCTCCGATACACCACCCGATACTGTAAACTTCATTGCTTCAGCAGAGCTGATATTATTCAATAATTTTATTTTTTCCTTTGGAACAAAATAAGTTATTCCCGTTATGGAATATGCCAAAGGAATATACACTGCTGCATGATTAATAAGCTCAAACTCTGTTGCGTCTTCGTGTGTTATAAATCCAACACGCCAAACATCTGCTGCATCAACATTCACAAGAACAGGCCTGTTAAATTTTCTTTTGTTTCCTGCAAATGCTTCTAAAAAATCTTTTACAGATGAATAAATAAATTTTATTCCGGGTGTCCTTTCAAGCACTCCATCAATCAAATCTATGAACCTGCTTAAAAAAAACGATGATGATAATTTTCCTACCAGCAACACGATTAATATGGCTAAAATAAAACCAAGGCCGGGAATGTGTACAGGCTGAATCAGGCCTGGAAATAAATAGAGCACAATATTCGGCAGAATACTATCAATTGTATTAAATACCCATAAAACGGCATACAAAGTAATACCCAGCGGCGCTATAATTATAAGCCCCTGAAAAAAATATTGCAGTAAGTTTTTCCAGTGCATTGAGGTGCTTACGCGACGTTTCCAGCTAGTCATAACAGTAAATTTTAATGATAAAGTAAATGATTATTTTGTGATAAACATTTATTGTACTTGCGTGAACCTTTCATAAAATTTTAATACCGCATAACAATAATTTAATTAAAAAAACCTTCGGAAACTAAGATTGATAAAAAAGTTTCCATAGTTTTGCCCGCTCTTTAAGCACTCAGGAAAAATGAAGCAAAGAATACAACTTAAGGCAAGAGAACTTTTTATGCGTTATGGTTTTCGATCCGTAACAATGGATGAAATTGCCGGCCAAATGGGAATCAGCAAGAAAACTTTATACCAGTTTTTTGAAGATAAGGATGCACTTGTAGAAGCAGTGATGCAGGCAGAAATGGCATATATGCAAACGCAGTGTACAAAACAATCACAGGAATCTGAAAATGCTATCGAAGAAATGTTTAAAGATTTAGATTCTATGGAACCTGTTATGGATGCTATGAATCCGCAGATTGTATTTGACCTTGAGAAATTTTATCCAAAAACTTATGAGAAGTTTAAACGCCATAAACACACTTTTCTGCTGGATGTAATTAAAAAAAATTTGCAAAGAGGCATGCAGGAAGGCGTTTACAGGGATGATCTTGATATTGATATAATTGCCAAATTCAGGCTGGAGAGTGCGTTTGTCATGTTTAACCAGGATCTTTTTCCCTATGGCAAATACAGCATGTTAAAAGTTTCTACTGAAATATATCAGCACTACCTGCACGGAATAGCAACACCAAAAGGTAAAAGGCTGATTGAAAAATATATTCACCAACGTCAAAAAAATAAATCAATAGCGGTATGATACGCAGACCAGGAATTATAGCATTATTATTTTGTTTACTACTATCATCATCCTATGCGCAAAATCAGCAAGCTGCCGCAAAGCACGAATTTTCTATAGGACAATGCATCGAATATGGTTTAAAAAATAATGTGCAGGTAAAAAATGCAATATTGGATCTTAAGATCCAGGAACAAACAAATAAAAGTATTACTGCTTCCGCTTATCCACAAATCAATGGAAGCATTGGCAGCACATATTATCCAAATGTAACCGTACAGAGCTTTCCAAATTTTATCGCTGCTGCAACTTATGGTGTGTTAGAGCAGGAAGGTGTTAAAGACAAAAATGGCAACCCTATTAAATCACCGGATGATTTCGGTTTTATACAAGCTGCATTTGGTACCAAGTGGAATGCATCGGCAGGTGTATCATTATCACAGATCTTATTCGACGGACAAGTGTTTGTAGGATTACAGGCAAGACAAACTTCATTGGATTGGCAGCAAAAAAATATTGAGCTTACACAGGAAAATATCAAAGCCAATATCTATAAAGTATATTACCAGCTTGCTGCCAGTAAAACACAAATAGCACAATTGGATGCCAATATTGCCCGTACCGAAAAACTGTTGCATGATGCAGGCGAAATGTATAAAAATGGTTTCGCAGAAAAAATAGATGTTGACAGAGCGACAGTACAATTAGCAAATCTGCAAACAACAAAACTTAAAGTAAACAATACGATTAACAATGGTTATCTCGGTTTGAAACTATTAATCGGAATGCCTGTACAGGATACAATTGTACTTACAGACAGTGTTACAGACAGCGAGATAAAAGAAGGTTTATTAAATGAGGGCGTTTACCAGTACACTGACAGAAAAGATTATCAATACCTGCAACTCGGTAAAAGATTAAATGAATACAACATAAAACGTTATAAGCTGAGCAAATTACCCACAGCAAATCTCTCGAGTTCTTACAGTAAAATGGCGATGCGCAACCAATTTAATTTTTTTGGCAAAGGTGATTGGTTCACCAGTTCTTATGTTGGTTTAAATATCAACCTTCCCATTTTCAGCGGCCTTGCAAAAAATGCAAATATTGAAAAAGCGCAGCTTGAATTACAGCAAACACAAAACCAGATTGACAATTTGAAAGTATCTATTGATAATGATGTTGCACAGGCTACAAATAATTTTCACAACGCTGTAATAACACTCGATTATCAAAAGAAAAATATGCAATTGGCCGAGCAGGTATATAACCAGGCAAAAAAGAAATATGAAATTGGTACAGGTGAAAATCTGGAAATAACGAATGCACAATCGGATCTTACAATAGCACAAAACAATTATATCAGCGCCTTGTATGATGCTATTATAGCCAAAATAGATTATCTGAAAGCAATTGGAAAATTATAAACTAAAACAACCAAAGAATAAGTATATGCAAAAGATTGTAAAAGTTATACTGTTCGCTTCTTCTGTTTTCCTGGCTTCATGCGGGGCCAAAACGGATGATAACAATAAAAAAGATGCACTTGCTGAAAAGAAGGCAAGACTGGAGGAATTGAAAAAGCAACAGGTAAAATTAGCCCAGGATATTACAACATTAGAAGCAGAAATTGTAAAGCTTGACCCTTCCGCTAAAGCAGAAAAAACAAAATTAGTTTCCGTTAGTGCAATCACTCCGGAAAACTTTACACATTATATAGACCTGCAGGGAAGTATCACAGCCGAAGATATTTCTTATGTAGCACCACGTGGACAGGGCGGTTTAGTAAAAGCAGTATATGTAAAGCAGGGCGATTATGTAAAGAAAGGACAGTTATTATTAAAACTTGATGATGCTGTTGCTTTAAAAAATTTGAAGCAGGCACAAATAGATCTTGAATATGCAGAGGATCTGTATCGTCGTCAAAAGAATTTGTGGGATCAGCAGATAGGAACAGAATTGCAATTAATACAGGCAAAGCAAAGAGTTGATCAATTACAAAATCAAATTGCAACCATTAAAGAGCAATGGAGCATGACCAATGTTTACGCCGATGTTAATGGCGTAGCTGATGTTGTAAATATTCGTGTAGGTGAAATGTTTATCGGTTCCGTTGGTCAAACACCACAGATACGCATCGTGAACAATAGCCGCCTTAAGGTAACAACACAGGTGCCTGAAAATTATTTGGGACGCGTAAAAGAAGGCAGCAAGATGGTTGTTAATTTTCCTGATATTAATAAAACTATCAACACTGCTATATCGGTATCTGGTAAGATCATAGATCCTGTAAGCCGTTCATTTTATGTGGAAGCAAAATTATCTTCTGATAAAGATTTAAAACCTAACCAGATTGCATTAGTCAGAATACAGGATTATACAGCTCCCAAAGCAATCACCATTCCTGTAAATACTTTACAAACTGATGAGAAAGGAAAATTTGTTCTTGTGGCAGTAAATGAAAATGGCAAATTAGTAGCACGCAAAAAGCCTGTTCAGATAGGTGAATTGTATGGCGATAAATTAGAAATAAAGAGTGGGCTCGAAACAGGCGATCAGATAATTACTGAAGGTTATCAGGGGTTATATGACGGTCAAATAATTACAACTTCAGCAAGCTGATCAAGGATTTAGCAAATAATAGGTAAATTTTTTATGTACCACCAACAGAATTTCAATTTGACTTCTGTTGCGTCGCACTCTTGTACTGTTGAATCGTGAGTGATCAAGGGTGAATGGTGAGTGAAATTCCTACTCATCATTGATTCACCATAGTTTTCAAGATACCACTGAAAAAGCTGAATAAAGTTTCGAACGTACAAATGAGTACACAAGGAACGATGAGTAAAGAGCAAAAGGCGACTAAAAAATATTTCAAATTAATTGTATGAGCGCATTAGAGAATATTAGAGATAAATTCAAACATTTCAGACCAACTACCTGGAGTATAAAAAATAAAACATCCATTTACCTGGTAATGCTTTTTGTGAGTATGGCTGGTATATTCCAGTTTGTAACATTACCTAAGGAGCAGTTCCCGGATATTGTAATACCTACTATTTATGTACAAACAATCTATGTTGGTAACTCTCCAAAAGACATCGAGAATCTCGTTACAAAGCCGATCGAGAAACAGATAAAAAGTATTACAGGTGCCAAGATAAATAAAACCACCAGCACATCGCAGCAGGATTTTTCTGCTATCATCGTAGAGTTTAGCACCGATGTGAAAACAGATGTGGCGCTGCAAAAAGTAAAAGATGCTGTTGATAAAGCAAAAACTGATTTGCCCACTGATCTTACACAGGAACCTAATGTACTCGAAGTAAGTGTTTCTGAGCAGCCCATTATGTATGTGAATGTAAGCGGGGATTATGACTTGATGCGCTTGAAAAAATATGCAGATGATTTAAAGGATAAACTTGAAGAGTTGCCTCAGTTAAATCGTGTCGATCTGGTAGGCGCGCCCGAACGTGAGTTCCAGATAAATGTAGATAATTACCGCATGCAGAGTGCAGGTATCACTTTCAATGATATCGCTTCCGCAGTCGCCAATGAAAATCTCGACATATCCGGTGGCTTGCTTGATGTGGGTGACATGAAACGTAATCTTCAGTTAAAAGGTCAGCTAAAAACATCATTTGACATTCAGCAAATAGTGCTGCGCAATTTTCAGGGTAAACCTATTTATTTAAAAGATATTGCTACAATAAAAGATACCGTAAAAGAGAAAGATAGTTATGCTCGTTTGAATGGCAAAAATGTAATTACACTTAATATCATAAAGCGTGGAGGAGAGAATCTTATTCAAACATCGGATGATGTAAAGCGTGCGGTAGATGAAATGAAAACTACTGCATTTCCAAAAGATCTTAATATTGTAATTACGGGTGATCAAAGCACCAGCACACGCACATCGTTTAATGATCTTGTCAATTCTATTGTTATTGGTTTTGTGCTTGTATTGATCATACTTATGTTTTTCATGGGTGTGGTGAATGCATTCTTTGTGGCATTATCTGTGCCACTGAGTATGTTCGTCGCTTTCGTGTTTTTGCCGGGTGCAGATTTGATTGTTGGCACTCATGTAACGCTCAATTTTATTGTACTCTTTGCATTATTATTTGGACTGGGAATTATCGTGGATGATGCGATTGTGGTAATTGAAAATACGCACAGAATTTTTACACAGGGCAAGGGAAAACTTACTGCACCTATATCCGCAATGATGGCCGCAGGTGAAGTGTTTATTCCTGTATTAGCGGGAACACTTACAACATTATGGCCCTTTTTTCCATTACTATTCTGGCCGGGCATCATTGGTAAGTTTATGATATACTTACCTACCATGCTCATCTTTACATTAACTGCATCTTTGATAGTTGCATTTATTATGAACCCTGTGTTTGCAGTTGATTTTATGAACCGGCCTGAGGATGAAACGAAAGAGCCGCCAACTGCAGTGTTTAAAAAGCCGGGGTTTTGGATTGCTGTTTCGCTTGGTTTACTGCTCGATATTTTTGGCCAAACATTTCTTGGCAATCTTTTATTGTTTATTGTATTACTCGTTATACTCAATCGGTTTATTATTGAAGATATAATTAACCGCTTCCAGGGCAGGGTGCTTCCTGCAATTATGAGGCGCTATGAAAACCTTTTACGTTGGGCATTAAAAGGATGGAGGCCTGTTTGGCTTTTAGTGGGAACAATCGGGTTATTTATTTTTGCGTTTGTAATATTTATTGTCTCTGTTGTGAGCGGAAGAGTGCCGGTTGTATTCTTTCCCAAAGGCGATCCTAATCAAATCTATGTGTACCTGAAGCTTCCTGTAGGAACTGATGTAGATTATACAGATTCTGTTACACACGACCTGGAAAACAGGGTTTATAAAGTATTGGGCATGGATGGCGGCAGAAAAAATCCTGTGGTGGAAAGTGTTATTACCAATGTAGGATTGGGCGCTAATGACCCGACAAGCGGCGACCAAAGTAATCATCCCGAATTAGGAAGAGTACAGGTTTCTTTTGTTGAATTTGCAAAGCGGGCCGGCGTGGCAACAGTGCCTTATCTTGATTCCATGCGTAAAATTGTGAAAGGCATTCCCGGTGCTGAGATTACTGTTGACCAGCAACAGAATGGACCTCCAACTGATCCTCCTGTTAACATTGAAGTTGCAAGTGAAGATTTTGATGATCTTATCAAGACTGCTGTGTCACTTAAAAATTATCTTGATTCCATACAGGTTCCCGGTGTTGAGGAATTGAAGATGGATATTGATCTCACCAATCCTGAAATATCATTGAGCGTTAACAGGGAACGTGCATTGATCGAAGGTGTATCTACCGGGCAGGTGGGCCAGGAAATAAGAACAGCATTGTTTGGAAGAGAAGTATCAAAAATTAAAGAGGGCGAAGATGAGTACAAAATACAATTGCGCAACAGTGAACTGCAGCGAAAAAATCTTGTCGACCTGCTGAACATGAACATCACTTTCCGCGACATGGGAAATAATGGTGCGATTAAAAATGTGCCTATCAGCTCATTAGTGAAAGTAGATTATACCAGTACTTTGGGCAGTGTGAAAAGAAAAAATCAGAAACGTGTTATTACGTTGCGTTCAAACGTGCTGAGTGGATTTACACCCACTGCAGTAAACCAGGTAATTGCACAAAATATTTCTGATTTTAAAAATAAACCAGATGACATAAACATCACACAAACCGGTGAAGGCGAACAACAATTAGAAACGGTGACCTTCCTGGGCAAAGCGCTGGTAATAGCATTAATGCTTATTCTTTTTACATTGGTAATTCAATTTAATTCAGTAAGCAAGCCTGTTATTATTTTAACTGAGATTGTATTCAGCATTATCGGTGTATTGTTAGGATTTGCTGTTACAGGCATGGAAGTATCCAGCGTAATGGTAGGTATGGGCATTGTGGGTTTGGCAGGTATAGTTGTAAAGAACGGAATATTAGTAATCGAATTTTCAGATGAATTACGTGCAAGAGGTTTAAAAACAAGGGAAGCTGTTGTGCAGGCGGGTAAAACACGTATTATACCTGTTATGTTAACAGCAATGGCAGCGATACTGGCTTTGATACCGTTAGCAGTTGGTTTCAACATCAATTTCATTACGCTGTTTGCAGATTTAAATCCGCATATCTTTTTCGGTGGTGATAACGTTGTGTTCTGGAAACCTTTGGCATGGACAATCATTTTTGGCCTGGCATTTGCTTTCTTCATGACGCTTATAATTGTACCAAGCATGTATCTTATTGCAGAACGTTTGCGCAGACCAATGCGCAGCATGTTTGGTGGAAAGTGGATAAGCTTTTTAGGTATACCACCACTAACTATTCTGTTTATGCCTTTAATGTTGGCAGCTTTAATAAAACACAGAGTAGATGTTATACGCAGAAGAAGAAGATTACACGGAAAGAAAGTTAATGAAGCTTTTGTTGGCAGTTGGTTTTAATTCTCTTTTCTCAGAGAGAGAAATGCAAAGCAAAGTTGGTTTGGTTATATAAGACTTTCCTATGATTACCCCAAAAAGCCGTTCTTTTCTTTTAAGATATAGAACGGCATTTTTTTAAACATGAATAAGAATTTTTTTGGGATCATCTGCAGAATTATTATTAAGATTTTGTTGCCCGTCCGAATGAGCATTCGTTCGGACAGGTGTTACTCACTTCAACTGCGGAAGTTGAGCAGCTTATAACACGGTCTTATCTTTAATACTAATATTTTTATTGTTTCTTGAAATACATCACTTCTCCCCCGCCTGCTGCTAAATTTACCTGTATAAAATCCTGCTTTGTTACTATCCTTGTTTGCTTTATTAAATGATTGGGATTTTCATCTGCATCGGGAGCATCTGTATAAACTTCTACAACATATTTTCCCTCAGGTAAAAAATTCAGTGGGACAGATATATTCCGTGGTGAATTATTTGTTATGGTTCCAATAAACCAATCATCATTCTTTCTTCTTGCAATTGTAATGAATTCACTCACTTTGGCATAGAGCACTTTTGTTTCATCCCAAACGGTAGGTACTTCTTTTATAAATTCAAATCCCGGCTGCCCTTCATAAGCAGCAGGATAATCACAAACCATTCCCAAATAATTTTCCAGCACCACATACATTGCAAGCATGTGGCAACGTGTACCAAGCATCAGCGGTCTTGTATATTGTACTTTATATTGTGATTTTGGCACTGCTCGGAAACCGCCAAGATGATAATCTGTTGAGCCTGCCAGCATTCTCGTAAAAGGAATATTGATATCATGATCGGGACCAAGATCATGATCATCCCATTTATTTACTTCGTAATTTCTTGTGCCTTCGCGTGTAAATTCATTGGGATAAGTTCTGCTTAAACCTGTTGGCTTATACGCACCATGAAACTGAATATGCAAATGATGGGCTGCTGCTTTTTGCAATATCTCTGTTTGTATGTTTACCATTTCCTGGTCATCGCGATCCATAAAATCAACCATCATTCCTTTAATGCCCCATTTTTCAAACACTGCGAAAGCCGTATCCAGCTTGGGATATAGCGCATCCCAATGCACCCACACACGAATGCCAACCCCTTGCCGTTTTGCATAATCACATAGCTGTTGCATATCAAGCCCGGGCACAGGTGTGGTAACATCTGAATGCGGGCCAGGTTGAAATGGCACACCGTCATCAACATACCATTGATGCAAACCATATTCTACAACGGAATGATATTCCAATCCATTACGTGCGCAAAAATCAATGTAGTATTTATTGGTCTCAAAATTATTGCCTGGAGCAAAATTTGTATCGGGTGTAACATTTCCATTCCACCAGGGCCATGTTGTTTTGCCCGGCTTTATCCAGCTCACATCTTTTATTTTACATGGCTCATTTAGATTGGTTAAAATATTTGATTCAATCAGTGCACCGACTCTGTCACTGATCATCAGTACTCGCCAGGGACTATGATGTGGCAATGTTGCTTTTACTTTGCCCCCACCCCCTAAAGGGGAGTTAGCAGACTGCCCCGGCAAAGGAGAAAGTTTGCTTATAAGTACACCATTATGTTTCATCAGATACATTCCTGCATAATCAAGCAAAAATATATTTTCCGGAAATTCAAATAGCGTGGGCATATCCATCAATGTATCTTCCTTTACATCACTTAAATGCAAACTGCTGTACACGCCTTCATGCGATGTGGTATAATTTGGCAAAAACAATGTATGCACTATTGGATTACCATTTAATTTAAATGTGGTGTTTTCATCAAGTAATGTAAAAAGTGACCAGTTTTTTTGCAGTAAAAATTCATAACGAAAAGCAATGCCATCATCAAAAGCACGAACAACAAAATTAATTTGTCTTTGAGGTGAAACTGTTTCCTGCAGCGGTATAGCTACTTCTTTATAATGCTCATGGATTTTCTTTGATTTGCCAACAACAAGTTCATAATCTTCCACCGTATCGCGGTAAACAGAATTACTCACTTTAAGATTGTTTTCAAAATTTCCGTTTTCAAAATTTAAACTCAACGCCGAATTATCAACAATTGTTTTGCCTTTGAATGATACACTGTATGCGGCTGTTTTGTTTATTAGTTTGAAAGAAAAAATGATGCTGCCATTTGGTGAAGCAAGCTTAATATTATTTTGTGCAAAGACTGAAAATGATAAGAGAAGGCAGGTGATGAAAAAAAGTTTTGACAGGAATTTCATGGCAAGCAAGTTAGACTATGAAAATAATATTTCTTGAGAACGATTTTTCTTCATCATTCAAAGACAATTGTACCAAACCTTTCATAATCATGAAAGTTTGTTCGTGTCAACTGCCACGACCAATGCGATGTACCACTGTCATAATCAATGCGGTAGAAATTTGCACGCCATCTTGTTCCTTTTTGTGGTGGCACATTGCCTAATGCCTTAAGCAATGTAAACGGTATAAAAAATTCAGCCGTCCACGAAGCAGTGCTATCGCCTTCTTTGTTGATATACGTTGCATGTCTTGTTTTGCGATCGCCTTCATAATGCCAGGGCTGCCATCCAAAAAAAGCTCCCTTCCTGTTGGGTACTAAAATGGCTAACTCATAATTAAGCGGAGAAAGTTCGTACTCAAAATATAGTGGTTCTGTTTCATCTGTCCAGAAAAAAGCTTCAACAACATCTTCCCTGTACAGGTCTGCAAAATCTTCTTTGAGCGTTGCGGTTATTTTTTTGTCTTCACAATTATAGAGACAATAAATCCCGGAATCAGAATACAATAATTTCACCTTTGTTTGATAAACAGCGCCGGCACTTCGTTGAGGCAATATCATCCATTCCACATTTTTCCAATTTGCAGCACTGCCATCACCTGTGATTGCAAAGTCTTTACTCCTGCTTACACTTAATACAGTTGTATCAGTTGATTGAGCGCAAAGAAAAAAAGGTGTTATAATGAAAAGTATACACAGTGTACATAGAAGAATATTGATGCTTTTAAAATTCATAGCAATAAATTAATTCAATTAATAAAGAGAGGAAAATTAATGGTATTACTAAATAAAATTTGGGACACGTATTGTCGAATTGTGAGATAAACGCACAAGTGAGTGACACAACGAAAGTAAAATAGTAGCGCCAGCTCGTCACATAAAAATTATTACTACTTACTTCCCCAACATTGGAAATAATTTTTTTATCTCTTCATCATTTGGTTGTGCTCCATACTCACATATCTCAAATGCTTCAGCATGTTGCACCTGGCCTCCCTTTTCTTTACCATACCATTTTTCAAGCGATTCTCTTACGGCAGGAGTAATTTTTGTATCTCTTGTTTGAGCAAGCCATTTCTCATGATCATTTTTATTTGCAGGGACCTGATCTAAGTAGTGACCAATCCATGGCAGCCATTCATACATCTGTGATTCGTGTGCATCCAACGCATGAATTTTTTGATCGAAGGATGTGGTGATATCAATGGCAACATCCGGGCGAAATGGATTGGGACGTTGAAAGCCGTCCTGAAAATATAAAAACACAGGATTCTTTTTTAAAGCCGGAGTTTCAGGAGCCACATCGGGAACTGCAACCATATAAGCAGCATCCTGCACAAGCACGCCCGTATAACGATGATCAGGATGATAATCATTCGGACGTGGCGCAATTACTACATCAGCATTCCATTCACGTATTTTCCTGATGATTTGCAAACGCACGTCAAGTGTAGGTAATAACTGGCCATCATGATTGTCCAGCACATCATATGCTACACCAAATCTTTTTCCCGCCTCCTGCGCTTCTGCAAATCTTCGCTTGGCAAGTTCCTTTCCCTTCATTGTTTGATGACCAGCATCACCATTGGTTACAGAAACAAATTTTACTGCATAACCCATCTTTGCAAAAAGAATAGCAGTACCGCCTCCATCCTGATCGCAATCATCAGGATGAGCGCCAATCATTATAATGCGAACCTTACCGGTATCCTGCTGTGCATTAGCAGCGATAATGATGCTTTGAATAAAAATCGTTAGAAATAAAAAACGTCTGGAGATAGTTTTCATAAAAGTTGCTTTGGTGTTTAATAATATGGCAGAATATTTATGAAGATAATATTTATTGGGGAAAAATTTTTTATCAGAGTTTTGCTACTCTATTTGAAGTGACTTTTTCATTCAAACTTTATAAAATGATTTTGTTATCAAATTTACTTTGGTACTTAGGAGCTAAACTAATTTTTATTCCTGATGTTAATGAAGTCGAATGGCAAAAGATCAGGGTTTGCATTAAGTTTGTCCTCTGAGCCTGATAATTGTTCTAACTCCTCTTATTCTTTTAATCAAAAAAATTATTTATGCAAATTGAAAAAGTAAATATCGAAGAGAAGCTAAGCCAGATAGATGATTATTGGAATCCTCGCATAGCAGGGGAATTGAATGGACAGCATGTTAAGCTTACAAAAGCCATGGGTGAATTTATTTGGCACAAACATGACAATGAAGATGAAATGTTCCTTATTATAAAAGGCGATTTTAAAATCGAATTAAGAAACAAAACGATTGATGTAAAACCAGGAGAATTTATTATTATTCCAAAAGGAGTAGAGCACAAACCCATTGCGAATGGTGAAGTTCATGTGATGCTTTTTGAACCCGCTTCAACTTTAAATACAGGAAATGTGAAGAGTGAATTTACCAGAGAAACGCTCAAAAAAATTTGATCCGGTAATAATATCCTGAGAGACTGTTTAAAATTCTAAAAATTCAGACAAGATTTTAAACAGTCTCTTAGGAATAAATCACTTTTCTGTAGTGACCGGCTTACCTGCAACCATAAAAATTCCTGAATACAACACTTGATTATTTTGTATCATATTGTAGTAATAATTACCGGCAGGCAGAGAAGCAATATTTACCTGTAAATTTTTTGTTCTCAATAACTGGTATTCTCTTTCTAACCGGCCTGCGATATCAAAAATTCTTATTAAAACTGGTGATGACGGTAATTTATCAAGACTAAAATTAATTAACGATGTTGCAGGATTGGGGTACACCGTAACTTTATTATCAACACCATTTGAAGAAGCAATAGTTGCAGGGCGAGCCGCAATAGCAGTGCTTTTCCAGCAATTTGTTATAGGAGAAGATGCATTGCCTGCATACGGCAAACCATACATATCCTCAATGGTTCGCAAAATACTGTAGTGATCAATATGATTGGAATACTGTCCTGCTGCAACCATCGATCCGGTAAAAATAGTCACAATACGATTGCCCTGTGAACCATTATCTTCATCAAAGGTTAGGATAAAAAGACTATTATGTGTTTTTGCCCATTGAATATAATTGTTTAGGTTATTATACATCCAGTTATCAGCCGTAGTGATCCTGGAAGGATCAGAACCGTTATGCATATCGTTGTTTTGATTTGGTACTACATAACAAACCGTCGGCAGGGATGCATAATTTGTTGAAGAGGGAAATGCGGTGAAAGGTTGATTGGTAGTTGCAGGAATTTGATTCGTTCCCGTACCCATCCAATTGGCAGCCGGATTGTGCTTGCGGGCATAGGCGCCTGAAGTAGCTCCATTATAACCAACACTTGGCAAGTCCTCAGAAAAAGTAGTAAAAGAGCGTGAAGCATTTATCAGTTCTCTTCCTAAGTTAGGTGTTGTAAAGGGAATGCCGGCAGGTATATTATCATCAGTTACTCCCTGGTTGCTTCCGGAAAATAGATCAAGATAATTGGGTTGACTGGGATGCTCAATTGCAAAAGATTGTGTAAATAAAGCAGAGCTGGCATCATTTGCCAATGCGTTTATATGCGGCGCTGCTGATGAACCAATGATCTGTGAATAAGCATGATTTTCAAGTATCAATATTACAACATGATCAGGTGCAGGCACTCCGCTGGCGCCTGATCCCAAAGTTGTAAAAGTAGCTGACAATGAAAAGGCACTTGTTGTTCCTCCGGAGCAAACTGTTTGCACCCGAAATTCATAAGTAGTAGAAGAGGCTAAGCCAGAAACAGCAACTGAGGATGTTGCTGAGGTAGTACCTGTACTTGTCCATGTTGAAGTACCTGTTTTACGGTATCGGATATTATAGCCTGTAGCGCCTGAAACATCATTCCAGTCCAATGTTGCTGATGAAGAAGTGATGTTGATTGCTGATAATCCGGAAGTAACTCCACAGGCAGGTGCAGTTGTTGTAAAAGTAGCTGATGATGAAAAGGCACCTATTGTTCCGCCGGAGCAAACTGTTTGCACCTGGAATTCATAAGTAGTAGAAGACGTTAAGCCAGAAACAGCACCTGAGGATGTTGTTGAGGTAGCATTTGTCCAGGTTGAGGTACCTGTTTTGCGGTACCGGATATTATAGCCTGTAGCGCCTGAAACAACAGAGGAGGAAACAGTCCCAATTATTTTTAAATTTAATATCTGCTCCGTACCAGAAGTTTTATTAGCATTAAATCCATAAATTCTGAATTTCAAAGTAGCGGGAGCGTTAACTGAAACAGAGGTCGCCCATAATAAAGTATATGTTTTCCCGCAGGGGCCGCTATGGCTTGACAGGTTTGAACTTTGAGCCGCCCAGGTACTTCCCCCATTAGTACTGTAAGCAAACCGAATGCTTACTGGTCCGGAACCGGATCTGTTTAAATCGGCAGTAAAGCCAGTAACATTTAAAGAAAACCCCAAATTAGGTGTTACGCTAACTTCCACCGCAGCAAGAGAACTTGAATAAGTGGTAGTACTTGAAAAATTACTTGTAGAAAAGCCAGTATTGCAAGGTAATCCGGATACTGCAGCGCCATTTACTCTTAAAAGGCCCGTACCAGTTGCATTAGCTGCTACCGAACTAAGAGAACCGTTTGGCGCGTTAGTGTAAGATAATATTTGTCCAAAGCTTTCATTTGTATTTGCGGTAATGATCAATAACATTAAAGTTACTGTGTGTGCGGTAAAGTTGTTTTTCATCTTTCTTAATTTTTGTAAGTAAAAAAAGAATAAATAGAATAGGATTGACCGGTATTAGGATTAAGCGATATTAGGATTGACGAATTGTCGCAATAAAAACTGACTGTGAAAGGCACAAGGAGATTTTTTGTAAATGGCGTTTTACATAGTGCTCAATTCTTACGGGTTAAAATTTTTTTTGCACTTAGCTCAAAAAAAAATCCAACATCTAATTGGATCTTTTTAGAAGATTGCATAGGTCAATCCGTTTTACCAAGAATTATGCCAATAGCAGCTGACTTTTTTTTATTATAAAGCTGTGATGCAGGTAACGAGAAGAAATTGTAAGAGATTTTACACTGAATTAATCCGCATGACAATCCGCATGACAATTATTTCCCTTTTCTATACCCGTTTATAGCATAATATAAAATGTAGAAATAGCATGGTAATATGGTGATAACAAAAGAAAAATTATTTGATAGATGAGCGTTCACTCTTAGTGCCGGATAAATAAGGGGAATAGTGGCGCCTCCTGCAATACCCATGATTAACAGTGCAGAACCAATTTTTGTAAACTTCCCCAGCCCATCAATAGCTAAAGGAAAAATAGCAGGCCACATTAATGCATTGGCCAATCCAAGCAAAGCAATTAATACAATTGATGCATAACCATGTGTAATAAAAATTCCAACCGATATAATGATCCCGAGAATTGCTGATATTCTTAACCCTTGTTGCTGTGAAATAATTTTTGGAATAGTAAGTACGCCTGCAACATAGCCTACCAGCATAGCAAGTAATGTGAAGAAAGTAAAATACCTTGTAATATCAAGAGGCAAACCTTCTGCTCTGCCATAAATTCCTATTGCATCACCGGCCAATACCTCTGCTCCCACATATACAAAAATGCACAGCACACCTAACAGCAAATGAGGGAACTGAAAAACACTGGTTTTATTTTTTGATACCGGGGAAACAGCGTCCCTATTTTTATCCGTATCAATCTCCGGTAAAGAAGAATACCAGATCATAAAAGTAAGTGCCAACAATAAAATTGTAATAATGATATACGGAGTAATTACCCTTGAAGCAAGTTCCTGCAATAAAACTTCTTTTGCAGCAATATCGGTTGTTGTGTTTATTTGTGTTTCCAGGGGTGTTGCGTTTTTTAAAACTATGGCACCCAAAATCAACGGGCTTATCATGCCTGCACCTTTATTGCAAATACCCATAATACTGATTCTTTTTGCAGCACTTTCTATAGGGCCGATAATGCTGATATAAGGATTGGAAGCGGTTTGTAACAATGCTAAACCTGTTCCCTGTATAAACAATCCCGTAAGAAACAATCCAAAACTTCTTGATTGTGCTGCAGGTATAAATATTATAGATCCTACTGCCATAATAAATAAACCCAGTGCCATTCCTTTTTTGTATCCTGTTCCTTTTAAAATCCATGAAGAAGGAATGGCGAGAAAAAAATAAGCCATGTAAAAAGAAAATGTTACAAAGAAAGCCTGTATATCATTTTTCAATTGACATGCAAGTTTTAAAAAAGGTATTAATGTTCCGTTAAGCCATGTGACAAAACCAAAAATGAAAAATAAAACACCAATAATAAAAATTGCTTTTGTGTTAGATTGCTTTTGTGTTAATGCAACTGTTGTTGTTTGATTCATGCTTGATAAAATAATTTGATTCACTAAAAATAAAACAATCACATAAGCTTTGTAATAATTATTCAGACAAACGTTTGTGTAATCCTGTAAAAAATTTTTTTGTGTATAGATGCCACATCCTTCAGTCCAGATTATCAGGATAAACTATGACAAGCATTAGATTTTCCGCTTGTCATTTCGACGCAGGAGAAATCTATTGAAATTTCAAATAACCTTTAGATTATACAATTCATTATTGTTTTTTATAGATGCCTCATTCTTCGGCATGATAAGCATTAGATTTTCCGCTTGTCATTTCGACGCAGGAGAAATCTATTGAAACTTCAAACAACTTTTAGATTATACAATTCATTATTGTTTTTTATAGATGCCTCCCGCCTAAGTCGGGCAGGCATTCTTCGGCATGACAAGCTTTAGATTTTCTGCTGGTCACTTCGACGCAGGAGGAATCTGTTGAAATTTCAAATAACTTTTAAAATTGCGCAATTCTTTCATTATCTCTTGTTATGAATCATTAACTGTGATTCCAAAATAATTTTATAATAAGTTGCAGTATCTGTTCCTTCCTGGTTTTTGCTTAATATGTCAATTAATGTTTCTGTTGCTTTTTGTCCTTGCTGATAAGGATATTGTTCTACAGACGCAACCGGCGGAAAAGCAAGGTAATGACTTATGGGCAAGTTCGCATAACTCACAAAAGTGATGTCTTTATTTATTTTGAGTCTTGTGTTTTTTGCATATTCCACCGCATCCAATGCTACATAATCGTTGAATGCAACAATGGCAGTAGGTTTTCTTCTTTGTGATAATAATTGCCGCATCGCTTCATAAGTTCCTTCTTTAGTCAAGTCAGATGTAATGATAAGACTAGGATCAAATTTCAGGCGATGTTTTTTCATTGCCTTTATATAACCCTCTAATCTTTCATTGCTGGCAAATAATTTTTCTGGCCCATTTATCATTCCTATTACCCTGTGTCCCTTTTTCAACAAAAAACTTACCGCCTGTATAGTACCCGATTCCATATTGCATGCTACGTAATGCATTCCCGGCATATTCGGTATGCGGTCAAAAAAAACTACCGGGATATTGTGTCTTTTCAGCATTTCGAAATGATCATAATTGGTAGTGTTTTTTGAAATTGAAATAATAAGTCCGTCCACACGATGATTCTTCATTGTTTCTGCAATTTGTTTTTCTCTTTCTTCATCATCATGCGATTGTCCCAACAGAACTGTATATTTATTTTTATTGGCTGCATCTTCAATGCCGCTGATGGCTGATGAAAAAAATGCCTCTGATAATTCAGGCAATATCACACCAATGGTAAAGGTCTTTCGCTGCTGAAAAAAAATTGCAGTTTGATTGGGTTCGTAATTTAATTCTTTTGCAAGCTGCTGCACACGCATCTTTGTTCGTAAACCAATACTGTGATGATCATGCAGTGCTCTTGATACTGTAGATACAGATATATTTAATCTATTTGCAATTTCCTTTATAGTAGGCTGTTTTAATGACATGACTCTAAATTAGTATTTCATCCCGATTGAAATTTCATAAAAAAGTTTACGGGAAAATATAATTGTTTACGTACTGCAAATAAACAAGAGGATAAAAATAAAATCCGGTATAATCAACCTGCTTTATTATCAATAAATGATCATGTCATTAACAGTACATGATAGTTATTGACAATTATAATTATTCTTCTAAAAAAATTTGTCTCCTTGTACGGATTTTAAAAATGCCATTGTCTTTTTTTTAAACATCGCGAGTTTAAAATCATTGAAACAAAATTTAATCAAACTGAAAAATAAATAGAGTTTATGAACAAGTATTTTGCATGGTTACCGGTTCTGATGATGGCAGGAGTTTCAATTTACAAACCGGTAAAGGAAGCACGTGAAGAAAAACCTGCGAATAAAAGCATTTCATTTGCTGTTTATAAAAGTAATTCTTATTCATCTGAAGTTTATGACAATACTTCTGCCCAGGTCCACATCATTGTAGAAAAAGCGGGCAAAAAAGGAAGCACCATAGTTTGTGATACAACGCTCGATTCAAAAATGTTGAAAGACTATCCTTCAATTGAGAGGGCACAGTATCAAAAGATTATTATTCCTGCTGTAAATACCAGTAAAGAACATTTGGAAGTTAAGTATATACTCACGTACAACTCAAAAGGAAATGAGCTGCAAATGCAGGATGGAACTGTAGTTTCAAACAATGGAGCAACTAAACTGGATATAGGTATTTAATTTTAATGAAAGGAGTTGAACTCTCTTTTAAACACAAATTTTCCAGCGATAAATGGTATAAAAATGAAAACGAAAAATATAAAACAAGAAATATTGCTCTTTACCCGCACTACTTTTTCACAGAGAGAGTGGTGTGAGAAAGATGCCTCAAATAAAGAATCTTTTTTCTTCTCTCATGAGCAGTTAGAAAATGCATGCTGGAACGGTTTATTGAGCGAAATGTTTCCTGAGATAATACCGTTAGGAAAAAAACTTTTTCTGTGGCAGATAAATGCCGGTGAATCTTTCCTGAGTATTGAACTGGGAAAACAACCTAATCCAGTGGATCGTGTATTTTCAATAGATCCATATTTATTTATGGAGACAATAAATAATAATTGAAGAACAAATTTTTTTAAACAGAAAAAACATCTTTTAATATCTTTTTAAAAGAATTTATTTCCCCCTGTACGGATTTTAAAAATGAGATTGTCTTTTCAAAAATCAATTTTAAAATCATGGAAACAAAATTGCACAGCACCGCTGACCGAACGATGAAGCACAATTCCATCGTGTCCCGCGACGAGTGGCTTGCCGCACGCAGGCAACTTTTAAAAAAAGAAAAAGAACTCACCTATTTGACTGATAAAGTAAACGCCGAAAGGCGCGAACTGCCCTGGGTTAAGATAGACAAGCCTTACATCTTTGACGGACCACACGGCAAAGAAACGCTTGCCGATCTCTTTGAGGGCCGCAGTCAGTTGATCATTAAACATTTTATGTTTGGACCAGGTTGGGAAGAGGGTTGCGTAGGCTGCTCTTTCGGCGCCGATCATCTCGATGGCGCTAATCTTCATCTTGCGAACCATGATGTTACCCTGGTAGCAATTTCCCGCGCACCCCTTGCTGAGATTGAGGTATTCAAAAAGCGTATGGGCTGGAAATTTAAATGGGTGTCATCGTACGACAATGACTTTAATTACGACTTTCATGTATCTTTTAAAAAGGAAGATTTAACGAAAGGAAAGGTGTACTATAATTATGAAATGCGTGAATTCCACATGGAGGAAGTGTCAGGTCTCAGTGTGTTCTGCAAGGATGATTCAGGTGACATCTTTCACACTTATTCAACCTATGGGCGGGGAGACGAAAAAATACTTGGCACTTATATGCTGCTTGATATTACGCCAAAGGGTCGTAACGAGACCGGTCCAAACTTTAATTTGACCGATTGGGTGAGGCACCATGACAAATATAACGCTGGTGGTTTCGTAGATACAACGGGACGCTACGTATCAGCTAAGAACGATGATTCCTGTTGCAGAGAGCATCACTCATAAACAGGCATAACTGATGTCACTTTGGTTCGGCAATTGGAATATGCAGTTGCTGAGATATGTTAGAACATTACGGCGAAGATTTTGATTACAAACAGGAATGGGAGATATTGAAGTATGGATACCAATAAAAATATAAGCACTCATTGTCACTGCAAAACTGCTTCAGGCTCAGGAAGTGAGAAGATGCAAACAATGAATCATCGGAAGCCTCCGACATTCGTTCGTCGTCATCTCGGCAATACAAGATGGATGGTCCCCGGTGTTATACTTGCTATCTTGCCAAAGTGCCCTATTTGCCTGGCGGCCTATATTGCTATTGTAACAGGAGTTGGTATTTCAATAACAACTGCTACATATCTAAGAATGCTGCTGCTAATTTTATGTGTAACATCGCTGTTATATTTTATAGCAAAGCATTTACTACAATTACGACACAAAAAGTGGTGACATTTCTTTAAGAGATGTCATCGCTTTTTAATAAAACTCATAGATGTTGTTAGTCTTGTGAGGTGGGTGATTTTTATGTTGCAAATTTTAGTAGTTGTAGCATCGGTTGTTGTGTCACTCACTGTGCAGTTGGAACTTTGTTTAATAAATAAATGCTTAGCTTTGTAGTAAACATGCTGCATAGACCCTTGCTATGCACAGCCCTTTTGAGAGACTATGCGGAGAAGGGTAAAGAAAGTGCCTAACCCAACTGTTTGTAAAGGCAATGTGAATTCCTTTTTTAATCTTCTATTGGTGGAAGGATTTTATAATAAATTGTTATTTGATCGTCCATATGAGAGTGTTTGTGCCAGTCTTTATCCGAACGCACTTGACAATGAATTGGTTTTCTTTCCTGAACATCTTGCTTTCTAATCGTGTAAACTAATCGATTGTTATAATCATAATCTTGGCTTGTGCCACCAAATCTAAATTTATATTTTGTATCGGTGTAACTCGGGTCTACCTCTACTTCAATTGATACGATATCACCTGGTCTTAAGTAGCAGTTCGGATTAGTCGAAAAATCATGGATTTCATTATTCTGGAAGTTTCTTCTAATAATTACATTTCCAAATGAATCGGTTATTTTAATTATTTGAGGGACATTGTATTCCTGTTGTTTGCCTTCCATATAATAATATTGTTTAAAAGATTCAGTGTATTCTGTAGTTGTTGATAAAACGAATTCTGCATTTCTCACGCTAATTTCATTAGCGTGAGAAAGAGTATTACGAATTGCTTTCAATCTTGACAAACAAAATTCCAAATAAATATACTGATGAGGCATGTTATGAGGGTAAATGCTATTGAGATATTTTTTAAATATATTTTCAAGGTGATTCGGATTGCAAAAAATATCAATAAGATTTTCAAAGAAGGCGGCATCAATCAGTCTTGCGAAATCTTTTGGGGAATTGGAATAACGTGCATTTATATTATCTCTGACGTGTTTTTTAATTAAAAAATCTCTATTTTCATTTTGAAAATTAATAAAATTAGGACCGTGAAGTTGAGTGAACTCTTCATTAATGACGCGCCTAAGCCAAACCTCCAAAGATTCAATCCTGGAGCGACACTTTTCCCTGAGTGTTACATTGTCAATGTTATGAAGCGGCATAAAATTTCTTAACGTTCAGTTATTTCCAATAGTAGGAACTTTATTATCTATCTACCTGTCGATTGAAAATACCGATTAAATACTTTTTTGAAGATAATATTTGTGGATGAAAAGTACAGCGTTGAGCTAAAAGCAAAAATTATGAAAGATTGTTGTGATTCTTTATTTTATCTACTGCTATCGCAATATTTTTTTGTTAGCGAATTCTTTACTTGAAATATTTAATAATATTATCACAAATGTCGTTACAAACTATTTCTAATATTTCTTCCTCATGTTTATACGTCTTGTAAAGTATTTCATTTTTAATTTCTTCTTTAAACTCTTTCAATCTTTCCCATTCAGTTTTTACTTTATTAAAATCAATTAAATCAAGAGATAAAATCGGCGCATTAGCATAGAAATAAGCCATTCCCAAAGGAGGATTTTTTATTTCTTTGTTTCGTATAGCATAAAGTAATTCTTCGGCTGTTCCTGATATTGAGCGATCTTTACCAGTTTTAATATCAATAGTCGGGCTCCCAAGTTTATGTCTAAAAACAGCCAATACAATATTTGTTTTTGTAAGTAAGTCAGAGTGAATTATGTCTTGCGCATATCCCGTTTGTGAAGGAATGTACTCCCATCCATCGACAACAATTCGTGCATTACATCTTTCTTCGTAATGTTCTCTTCTAAACCTTGTTTCAAGTTTATCAAGGAGTAACTCTCTTTCCCTTTGAACATCTGAAGGTGATGCGATTACTATTTTAATCTCTTTGTAAGTTCTTTTGTCAGGTTTTTGTATTTCTTCAGACTTAATAAATTCTGTTGTTTCCTCATTATTATAGTTAGAGCTTAGCTTTTTATCCTCGATCATTATTTGAATTAAATTTCTAAATCTTTTTAGCCCAGCTTCAAATGAAGCTCTCAAATCAGGCTCTATTCCCGCAAATGATATCAATGGTGAATAACGGATAGAATGAAGGTCTCTCAAATAGTGACTTTGATCGCCAAAAAATTTTCTTAATTAACATTTGTGTTCTCTTTTCAAGAAGTTCAAATTCTTCTTTATTATCATAAGAAATTTTTTGGGAAGTTTCGAGAAGATTTTCAAGTAATTCTATTTCGTTCATAATGTTTATAGGCGATTGCATGTTCTTGCATTTGTAGTGATAGAGTTTCCACGTTTCATTACCCTTACAAATACCAAATAAAAAATTTTCTTGAAGATAACATTTTGTTGCCGAAAAGAATTCTAACAACTACAAAACAAAAACGCTCTAAACAATAATCTTTTCCTTGCTGCTACGAAACCCAACCCTCAAGTGTGCGACACAGCTTAATAAATTACTTAGCCAGGCCTATAGAACAAACCGATTTGTTTTTCCCTATTTTATAAATGTATAAGCAAGAGTATTGAAGCGATTAGGATTCAATCGGTGAATAATTTTTTGTTGTGCCAAAAACTTTTTCGAAAGACAAAACTGTTGTTAAAAACTATCTTGAAGAGAGACGATAAAAGTGGATAAAAAATGTGTTTGAATTTTTTTTAAAAAAAAGTTTTTTCGTCTGTACGGATTTGAAAAGTAGGGTTGTCTTTTTTATAAATCAGTTTTAAAAACGACAATTACATTTTATCACAACAAAATTTTATCGTTATGAAAAAGACAAAAATAACTTACTGGATCATTACCGGTCTTACTGCTGCCTTACTTGGTATGGGCGCTATTTTTGACGCAGTCTCTGCACCAGAAGCTGTAACAGAAATTACACATTTGGGTTATCCGGTTTATTTGATTCCCTTTCTCGGTGTTGCTAAGTTATTAGGCGTTACAGCAATATTGATTCCGGGCTTTCCCCGAATAAAAGAATGGGCATATGCAGGATTGGCATTTGATATGACCGGAGCATTGTATTCATACATTTCTTCCGGAGATCCTGCAATGGTATGGGCGTTTATATTTATTCCTTTGCTATTGTTAGTTACCTCTTATATTTTGCACCATAAGAAACTAAGAGCAACTTCTACGAGTAATGCGAATAACACGGAGAATTCTTTTAAAGCGGACAAAAAAATTGAACCAAAAGTGATTCGTGTTTTTGAAGCACAGATTTAATTAAGGGTTTATCCCTGCTACAAACCTTGTAGAAATAATCATCAATTGCAATAACTTGGCAGTCCGATTGCTCATAATGAATTCAATTAACTAACCATGAAATTTAAGCCAATGAGAAAATTAATTCTGCTGATGCACACATCACTCGATGGTTTTGTGGCAGGACCAAATGGAGAAATGGATTGGATACGTTTTGATGAAGAACTCGCGGATTATGTTGGTAAAATAACCGACAGCGCCGACACCGCTTTATATGGACGCATCACTTATGAAATGATGGAAAGTTATTGGCCTACAGCAGCAGAAAGTCCAACAGCAACGAAGCATGATATTGAGCACGCCAATTGGGTAAACAATGCTTTAAAAATTGTTTTTTCAAGAACTCGGGAAAAGACAAACTGGAAAAATACAATGATCATTAAAGATGATATTGCGGAAAAAATTGCTGACATGAAAAACCAACGGGGCAAGAATCTTTTGCTGATCGGAAGTGCCAGTATTACACATGTTTTTATGCAGCATAATCTTATTGATGAATATTGGATTAATGTAAATCCTGTTTTATTAGGTGAAGGGACACCCTTATTTACAAACATCAGTGACAGGGTTAATCTTAAACTTGTGCAGGCGAAAACTTTTGCTCATGGAGTTGTTGGGTTACAATACGAGGTTGACGGAAAATGATCATGAAAAGTAATAACAACTTTATACGAAAGGAAAGGAATAAGAGGATTGCACATTTTATAAATCAACCGGTGCTTAACTATGATAAAAATCAACAGTAATGTCGTTAAAAAAATTATCGCTACACGAGCTTATCATTCTCTTAAGTTTTGCCAACGGTTGAAATAAAATCATAAAAACATAGCATGCAAAAAGTTATTTTAGGAATGACGATCTCACTTGATGGTTTTGTGAATGACCGTAACGGTAATGTTGGACGTTTGTATCCGGATCTTGAAGCGCTGCGAAAAACAAGTAGTCTCCAGGAAGCAATAAAAACAACAGGAGCGGTGGTAATGGGCAGACGTGATTACGAGATGGCAGAAAGAGACAGACACATTAAAGTTTAGTTTGTAACCGGTAATATGAGGAGCGCTTTAGAAAAAGCCAGGGAGAGCGCGACTCATAGAAATGTGTTTGTGGTTGGCGGAGCAAGTGTAGCGCAGCAGTGTCTTAACTCGGTGTTAATTGATGAAATACAACTTGGCATAATGCCGGCGTTATTTGGTGAAGGTTTGAAATTGTTTGAACACATTGATGCTGAAAAAATGCATCTTGAAAAAATGAAGGTACTTGAATCCACTAATGGCAGAACAGAAATTAAATTACAAGTAATAAAATAAATTTTTATGAGAACACTAAAATTGCAAATGCAAATATCTGTTGATGGATTTGTTGCGGGACCAAATGGTGAATTAGACTGGATGGAATGGAACTGGGATGATGAAATAAAAAATTATGTCAACGAATTAACTGATTCTGTCGATACCATTCTCCTTGGAAGAAAAATGACTGAGGGTTTTATTTCACACTGGTCAAATATTGTGATGAATAAACCGGATGATCCTTCGTATCCGTTTGCCAAAAAAATGGTGGACAAACCAAAGGTTGTTTTCAGCAAGACACTTAAGGAGTCGCCGTGGGAAAATACAGTCATTGCAAACGATGTTGTTGACGAAATCAACAAGCTTAAAAGTAAAAATGAAGGGACAGGTATCATTGTTTATGGCGGTGCTACTTTTGTATCTTCTTTAATTGAAAATAATTTAATTGACGAATATTATCTTTTTGTAAACCCTGCTTCTATAGGAAACGGCTTGTCTATTTTTAAGGAGAGAAAAAAATTTAAACTTGTAAAGTCAATTCCATTTAGTTGCAGTATAGTTTTGCTTAATTATGAACCCGTAAAAAATAAAGAATGAAACTGAAAAATCATTTATTGAAGTTTTCTTTTGGCAATAAAAACTGAACAAATTAAAACAACGGAGGTATTTATGCAGTCAGCCACATTAACCGCCACCGTACCAAAAACGAGAGTATGGACGGGGCGTATTATCAGCATCATCGCCGTTCTGTTCCTGCTTTTTGACAGCATTACCAAATTAATCAAGATTGATTCTGTTGTTAAAGCAACCGCCCAACTTGGCTATCCTGAAAATCTTATTCCTGTTATTGGCTCGATACTACTTATATGCACCATTCTTTACATTATTCCGCGAACTTCCATTTTAGGTGCTGTTTTGTTGACAGGCTATCTTGGAGGAGCAGTGGCCTCTAATTTACGAATCGGGAATCCGCTCTTTAGCCATACATTATTCCCGGTTTATTTCGGGATACTGAGCTGGGCAGGTCTTTTCCTCCGCTATAACAGGTTACGCGATTTCATTTCTTTGAAAAGTTAGTGTGACAATCTCTTCGTACACATGTTATTCAATTTGAAAAAAGTATTGGGAAAAGATCTGCAAACAAGTTTAACGAATCTGAAAATGTTCTTGAAAAATAAATATTACATCAACCAGGAAATAAAATATTTTTTATGAAAACAAAAGCAGACTTATCGCAAAAGATGATTGCTCTTGTTGCAATTCTCTTGTTCATTACACTACGATCTTTTGGTCAAACAGATCAAAACAATACAACAAAAGTTGATAGTGGTTATGCGCCTGTTAATGGTTTGAAGATGTATTATGAAATTTATGGCAATGGAGAACCACTTGTATTGATCCATGGAGGTGTAGGCGCTATTGAAATGTTTGGCGCTAACCTTACTGCACTTGCTCAAACACATAAAGTGATAGCCGTAGATCTGCAAGCGCATGGACGCACTGCTGATATTGATCGTCCGCTTAAATGTGAACTAATGGCTGATGATATTGCAGCCCTATTAAAATATTTAAAGATTGATAAAGCAGATGTAATGGGTTATTCACTTGGCGGAGAAGTTGCATTGCGAACGGCCATTCAGCATCCTGAAGCAGTACACAAACTTATTGTAGTATCAGCAACATTTAAACGTGATGGATGGTACCCGGAAATTCTTGCGGGAATGAGCCAGATGGGACCCACTGCTGCTGAACCCATGAAGCAAACTCCTATGTACCGGATGTATGCACAATTAGCACCAAGACCTCAGGATTGGTCAGTGCTTATTACAAAGCTGGGTGATTTACTTAAGCAGGATTATAATTGGTCAGACGATGTGAAAAAAATAAAAATACCAACGTTGATCATAGTGGGAGATGCAGATGCAGTGCGCACTTCACATGCCGTTGAGTTCTTTGGTCTTTTAGGTGGTGGCCAGCGTGATGCTGGTTGGGATGGATCAGGAAGACCGAAAAATTGTGAACTTGCAATTCTTCCCGGATTAACACACTACACTATTTTTAATGCACCTGCACTGGCATCAACAGCAATTCCATTTCTTGATTTGTGAATATCAAAAAACTAAATGATCACAATTTATCTTTCACAATAAAATCAATTGACCATGGAAAGAAAAGAATTTAAGATCACCATCAATGCTCCTAAGGAAAAAGTGTGGAATACACTTTGGGGCGATGACAGTTACCCGGCATGGACATCCGTTTTTGCAGAAGGTTCAAGAGTAGAAACCGATAACTGGAAAAAAGGCAGCAAAGTATTGTTTCTCGATGGTAAGGGTTCCGGCATGGTATCCACTATTGCTGAAAATATTCCCAATGAGTTTATGTCTTTTAAACATCTCGGTGAAGTAAAAGATAGCGTAGAAGATGTTGAAAGCGAGAAAGTGAAAGAATGGGCGGGTGCACTGGAAAACTACACACTAAAAACAGTGAATGGAAAAACAGAATTAACTGTTGATATGGATATAGCAGCAGAATATATGGATTATTTTCTGAAGACATGGCCAAAAGCTTTGGAGAAAGTGAAAGATCTGGTGGAAGAAAAATAAGGAATGAAATAATTGTTTAAACCTAAAAACTAAACTATATGCAAAAGATCACACCATTCTTATGGTTCGACAACCAGGCAGAAGAAGCAGTAAATTTTTACTGTTCCATTTTCAAAAATTCAAAAACAGGAAAAGTTGCACGGTACGACGAATCAGGTTCAAAAGCTGCTGGAAGACCTGTTGGCTCTGTAATGACAGCATCGTTTCAATTGGAAGGGCAGGAGTTTGTAGCACTTAATGGCGGACCAATATTTAAGTTTAATCCTTCCATATCATTTATTGTAAACTGCAAAATAGCAACTAAAGTAGATGATTTGTGGAATAAATTGTATCAGGGAGGCACAGTGCTTATGCCGCTCGATAAATATCCTTTTAGTGAGAAATATGGATGGCTTCAGGATAAGTACGGTTTGTCATGGCAGTTGATTGTATCCGCCGGTGAGGCACCACAAAAAATTATTCCGTCTATGATGTTTGTTGGTGATGTAAGCGGTAGGGCTGAAGAGGCGATCAATTTTTATACTTCGGTATTTAAAAATTCTAAGGTGGGTAATATCTTCCGGTATGGTGCAGGTCAGCAACCCGATAAAGAAGGAACAGTTATGTTCGCAGACTTCGTGCTCGAAGGTCAATGGTTTGCAGCTATGGACAGTGCACGAGAACACAACTTTAATTTCAATGAAGCAATATCATTTGTAGTGAATTGCGAAACACAGGAAGAAGTGGATCATTATTGGAACAAGCTTACCAGTGGTGGAAATGAAAGTCAATGTGGCTGGCTGAAAGATAAATTCGGTTTGTCGTGGCAGGTGGCGCCGACAGTTTTGAGTAAGTACTTAAGTGATGCCGATACAAAAAAATCACAAAGAGTAATGCAGGCCATGCTGCAAATGAAAAAGATTGAGATTGCTCCTTTGCAGAAAGCTTATGCAAATGAATGAATAAAACAAAAATGTTGAACGAAATGAAATCCCACCCTATGAAAAGAAAAATAATTTTTGCAATAAACATAACGATTGATGGTTCTGCTGACCATACAGCAGTAATAGCCGATGATGAACTTCATGATTTTTATACCAATCTGCTAAATACTGTTGATATTGTTTTGTTCGGACGTAAAACTTATCAGTTAC
>WNGA01004024.1_pt1 | contig 36023 bp, 41 predicted proteins | sample 5400061 | NCBI WGS metagenome assembly WNGA01 (sample SAMN13153366, study PRJNA577476) | soil metagenome | isolation source: 100 cm soil or saprolite under grassland replicate 2 | place: USA:California | collected 2016-06-15
CGTGTCATGGTGAGCGCGCGCGTGCAGGTCGCACTGGCGGTGTCGCTCGTGGCCTGCGGGTGCAGCATCGCGTACCATGAGCTGCAGCTGCCGAGTCCCACGTCGGCGCGACCGCTGCCGGCCGAGCTGCCCGGGCTGCGCGCGGGGTTCGGCCGAGCCGACATCACACCCCCGCCCGGGGTCGGCCTCGCCGGCAACGGCCCGGAGGGCCGCCGCGCCGCGGGCTATCGCGTGCGCCTGTACGCGCGCGCCCTGCTGCTCGAGGATCGGACGGGCGAGCGCGTCGCGTTCGTCGTCGCCGATCTGGCGCAGGTCACCCCGAACCTGCACCGTCTCACCGCCCTGCGCATCCGCGACTCGACCGGGATCGGCGCGGATCGGCTGGTGATCGCGGCCACGCACGTGCACGCGGGCCCGGGGCATTTCTACGCCGAGCGCCAGTACAACCAGAGCACATCGCAGGTCGCCGGCTACGATTCGGCCATGGTCGAGTTCCTGGTGTCGCGCTTCGCCCGCGCCGTGCTCGACGCGCAGCGCGATCTGCGCCTGGCACGGGTCGCGTGGAGTGCCACCGCGGTGTGGGGATACACGCGCAATCGGAGCTACGAAGCCTTCCTGCGCAACAAGCCCGAGTGGACGCCGCCCGCACCGGTGACGCCCGGGCTCGACCCGACGCATCGCGCCGTGAACCCGCTGTGGACGCTGTTACGGGTCGATCAACGGGGCCGCGGTGCGGACAGCGCGTACCGGCCGGCCGGCGCGCTCAGCGTGTTCGCGGTGCACGGCACGGCGGACGCCCCGGAGAACGAGCTGCTCGACGCTGGGCTGCACGGGATCATCGAACGGGGGCTCGAGCGGCACATCGACTCGTTGAGCCGGCGCGGCGCGAGCTATCACCTCGTGGCGAACGGAGCGGAGGGAGACGTTTCCCCTGACTGGCCGGCGCAGTCGCGCTGCGGCGCGCCGATGCTCCGTCCCGTGGTGGGGCCGGGCGGGCCGCGCACCCCTCCACCGCCGTGGGAATGGCGCGACCCGGCCCCTGCGTGGATGGGGTTGTGCCTCGCTGCCGCGCGCCGCTATGTCAACGCCGCCGGCGACTCGCTCGCCGCGCGCGCAGCTGCCCTGTTCGACTCGCTCGGGCCCGGCCTGCGCGGCGACCTGCGCGTCGGCGTGGCGTTCCGCACGCTGCGCTTGAAAGGCGACCCGCGCCTCTGCCCGTACCCCGAGACCGGCTCGTCTACGCTGGCCGGCGCAGAGGACGGCCGCACCCGGCTGTACGGCTGGCGCCTGTTCGGGATCTTCCCGATCGGCCTCGAGGAGGGCGCGCATGCCATCCGTCCCAACCCGCACGATTGTCAGCGCGAGAAGCGCGTGGCGCTGGGCGGGCTGCAGCGCAAGCTCGTCGTCGGGGAGCACGGCCTGCCGCAGGTCGCTCAGCTCTCCGTGATCCGCCTGGGTGATCTGCTCCTCGGCGTCGTGCCGGCGGAGTTGACGACCCGGGCCGGTGCACAGATCGAGCGCGCGATCGCCGATAGCGCACGCGCCGGGGGGCTCGAGCCGCGCGGCGTCGCCATCGTGGGGCTCGCCAACGGCTACATGCAGTACGTCACGACCGACGCGGAATACGGCGAGCAGGCCTACGAAGGCGGCTCCACGCTATACGGACCCAACACGGCCGCGGTGCTGGCGGAGGAGCTGGGCAAGCTGGCGGCCTCGCAGGTGCGCTCGGGCGCCAGTCCCGCGAACCGGGTCGATTCGATCGCCGCCTACCCGGGGAACTCCCAAACCATCCTGCCGCGCCGCACGGCCGGCCCGCCGCCCGAGCGCGTCACCCGGGTCGTGCTGAGCCAGGCCTGCGCCGGCGACACGCTCGTGGTGCGGTGGCGAGATCTCCACCCGGGACGCCTGGTTCCGGCCGACGGACCGGTGCTACGGATCGAACGACTCGTCGCGGAGCGCTGGGACTCCGTGGCTTGGGACGGCGACCGCGAGCTCGAGATCCGCGCGGTGCGCTCGCTCGGCGGCCGGGGCTACGTGTGGGAGGGGCGCTGGCACCACCCGACGCGCGCCGGTCCGTTCCGGGTCGTGCTCGTGGCGCGAGCGGGGCTGGCCGAGGTGACCGGGGATCGGGTGGGGTGCTAATCGGGTGATCTCAGGTCTGAGCGGAAGGCATTCGTTGCTCGGATCGAAGCGGCGGAAGTGAGACGGAAGGGAAAGCATCCCGCCTTCGACGCCCGCGACCCGCTGCTCGACGCGCGGGCCGATGCCGAGCTCGACCTCCACGGGTTCGGCGCGGTGGAGGCGCGGTCCGCGGTGCGTGCGTTTCTCGAGACCTGGCGGCGCAGGAAGGCCGGTGCGGTGGTTCATATCATCGCGGGGAAGGGGAAGGGGTCGGCCGGTGGGCCTGTATTGCGCGGGCTCGTGAAGACTCTGCTACAGGGTGAGCTGCGGGCGATGGTGAGCCAGTGGGGGTTGGACGATGGAGAGGGAGGATACCGGGTGAGAGTGCGGTAGTTCACTCGTACATCTTCCCCGTATCGGCCCCGGCCAGCTCCACCAGGAACCCCGCGATCTTGTCGCTCACTACGTCCACGTACCTGCGTCCCTTCTCGGTCGTCGCGGCCGCGGGGTTCCCGACCCCCGTGTCCTCCGTCACCTGACGCCACTGTCGAGGCGCCCAGGCCCAGCCCTCGCGCAGGCCCGCGATCGTGAACCGACGCGCCGTGCCGGGGCCGGCCTCCGACAGCGGCCGCACCAGCTCGGGCGCGAGATGGAGCATGACGCTGGTCTCGAGCTCTCCCGCATGGTCCCCCAGATCGGCGAAAAACGGCTTCGGATCCACCACCTGGTACCAGTTGACCGTACACAGAAACAGCGACACCGCCGGCTGGATCTCACGGATCATCTGGCGGAAGTCGTTCCCGCCGTGCCCGTTCAAAATCACGAGCTTGGGGATGCCCTGGCCCGCGAGCGCCGTCGCGACGTCGCGCAGCACCAGCGCCTGCGTGCTGGGGTTCATGTTGAGGCACAGCGGCAGATCGAGCTGGCCGGTGTTCACGCCGAACGGCACCACCGGCAGCACCACGACCCGCGCGCCCCGCTCCCACGCGATGCCCGCCGCCAGTCCCGCGATCCGCTCGGTCTCGAGGTTGTCGGTCGAGTACGGCAGGTGGCGGTTGTGCGGCTCGCACGCGCCCCAGGGCAGCACCGCGACCTCGTAGCGCGCGTCGCGCACGTCCCGCCACGTCAACTCGTTCAGGATGTAGGGGCGAGGCGGCATCAGCGCTCTAAGGCGGCGCCCCAGTTCGGGTGGTCCCACGTCGCGCCCCGCATCTCCTCGTCGTCCCAGGCGAGATGCACGATGAGCTGGTACACACCAGGTGGCAGCGGATGGGACCCTGCCCGGCGGACTACCTCCGGAAACCAGGGACAGACCACGAGAATGCTGGCCGACGTGATCCAGCCCTTCTCCAACGCTTCCAAGGTCGCCCGGTTCACGGAGTGCGACATCCCAAAGTCGTCGGCGTGGATCACGAGAAGGCGGGCATCCCGCGGATATCCAAGCCTCTGCTGGACTGTGCGGGTGGAGGTCGGGGCTTGGCCGGCGGCGCGCGCCGCCACGAGTGACGCCAGCACGGCCCAACGGGCGCAGTGCTGCACGTGTGCCGCGATTCTCAACACATGCCCTCCGAGCTGGGCTCTGACGACTGCGGTTCGGACTTCCCAAAAATTCAAGGTCGTCTCCAGGAGTGCCGTCGGCTCTATCCCCTAAGGGGAGTCGTCCGTCTCGTCGCCCAGCTGCTGGACTGCTAGGCGTAACCGCACGACCGCTGTCTGAAGCAGCCAGCGGTCCACGTCGAGCAGTATGCCCTGGTCCAGGGCGTAGGTGAGCAGGCCGAGCGCCGCGTGGATCTGGTCGCCGGCGGTTTCCAACTCCAGGCGCCGCTCGAGCCCGGTGCGGCGCCGGCTGCCCTTCCGACGCTCGAGCTCAACAGGCGTCTGTTCCTTCCGGCGATCGGCGCCGCCGCGCCGGTCGGCGTTCTCCCGGCGATTCTTGCGTTCGCTGGCCATGGGCTCCGAATCTGCACCGAGCCGGCTCGGCGCGCGAGGTCGATTGTGTAGCGGGGGCACTGCCCCCCATCTTCCATGCACCGGCCACGAAGGCACGGTCATGGTTGCACGCGAGCACCATAGGGTCGACCGGCGGCTCCTGCCGCCCCGCCGCAGCGACAGCGAGCGTCGCCTGGGCGAGCGCCGTCTGGAAGTCATCTCGCTCGATGACGAGCGACGCAACCAGGCCGAGCGACGCCGCGCCACCGATCGACGCCAGCCCACCGGCCGGCGTCAGGTCGAGGCGAGCGGCGATAAGCTCGTCGTGCTGGTGGTGAGCGACCAGGAGGACGAAGCACGGCGCGTGCGCGACCTCCTGGATGGCGCCGCTCCGGAGCGCTTCGGCGTGGCAACGGCGGCGCCGCCGGCGTCGCTCGGCCGGCTGGCGCGGGGCGGCATCGACGTCGTGCTCCTCGCCATGTCGCTTTCCGCCCGCCGCGGCTTCGCGACCTTCACGGAGCTCCGCGCGCTGGCGCCGGCCGTACCGTTCCTCTTTCTCTCGAACGCCGAGGATGAGCGCAACGGCCTCGAAGCCGTGCGCGCCGGAGCGCAGGACTTCCTCGTGAAGAGTGAGGTCGACGGTCCGGTCCTCGCCCACGCCCTCCGGCTCGCGATCGAGCGGCACCGGCTCCACGCCGCGCTCTTGGACCTCGCCCTCGTGGACGATTTGACGGGCCTGTACAACCGGCGCGGCTTCCTGACGCTCGCGACCCGGGATCTCCGCCTCGCCCGCCGCGGCAACGAGACGCTGCTCGTGGCATTCGCCGACCTGGACGATCTCAAGGGCGTGAACGACACCGCCGGCCACGCGGTCGGCGATCGCGCGTTGCGCGATGGCGCCGCCCTCCTGCGACAGACGTTCCGGGACTCGGACCTGGTGGCCCGGATCGGCGGCGACGAATACGCCGTGCTGGTGCGCCACGCGGGGCCCGACAGCGCCGGCGTCCTCGCCGAGCGACTGAAGCGACAGGTACGCGACTTCAACCGCCGCGCCGCACGACCCTATCAGCTCTCGATCAGCCTCGGCTTCGCGGCGCACAAGGCGAGCACCATCGGCTCGGTAGCCGGCCTGCTCGACCGCGCCGACCGTGCGCTGTACCGGGACAAGCGGCGCAAGCACGACGCCGGCTGACCCAGGCCCCTCCATGGCGGTCACACGCGAACCTCGTGGCACCGATCCCCACCGCTCGCTCCGGGACCACCTCGTCGAGCTGCTCGAGGGGGGTCACGCCCACGTCACGTTCGAGGATGCGATCGCCGACCTGCCACTCGAGCTCCGGGGCGCGCAGCCCACCGGCCAGCCGTTTACGCCCTGGCGCCTGCTCGAGCACATCCGCATCTCACAGTGGGATATCGTGGAGTTCACGAAGAGCGCGACGCACGTCTCGCCGGAGTGGCCGGCGGGCTACTGGCCCGCGAGCGACGCGCCACCCGACGCCGCCGCGTGGGACAAGAGCGTCGCCCAGGTGGAGCGCGACCTCCGCGCCATGCAGCGACTCGTGCGCGACCCCGCAACGGACCTCTTCGCCCGCATCCCGCACGGCACCGGACAAACGGCGCTGCGCGAAGCGCTCGTCCTCGCCGACCACAACGCCTATCACGTAGGACAGGTGGTGTTGCTCAGACGCCTGCTCGGCGCCTGGAAGGGGGACTAGGATGGTCGCGACCCGCTTGGCAAGCCCGATCGGCGAGCTCCTGATCACTGCCTCCGACTCCGGGCTCACCGGTGTGTGGTTCCCGGGCAACGAACAGGTCGCGGCCCCCCGGCCAGTCGACGGGCGCCGGCCGGGGAGTGCGGTTCTCGCCCGAGCCTGCGAGCAGCTCGGGCAGTACTTCGCCGGGACCCGCACGACGTTCGACATCCCCCTGGACCCGCCCGGCACGCCGTTCCAACGGCGCGTGTGGGATGCTCTACGCACCATCCCGTACGGGACGACTCTGAGCTACAGCGAGCTCGCGCGCCGGCTGGGCGACGTGCGCGCTACTCGCGCCGTGGGTGCGGCCAATGGGAAAAACCCGATCCCCATCATTGTCCCGTGTCATCGCGTCATCGGGGCGAACGGGGCGCTCACGGGCTTCGGCGGGGGCCTCGATCGCAAGCGCTGGCTGCTCGAGCACGAAGGGGCGCTGACCACCACGATTCTTTCGTAACCGTCCAGCACATTAGCCGCGCCACGATGCGGAAATGGCTGGTTCCTGTGTGGCTGATTGCCCTGCTGGTGATCGGTGCGGCGCTGCTCTGGCACACGGGCGTGCTGCACCGCATCTCGAACAGGGACCACCTGATAGCGCTGCTGCGAGGCGGCGGCACCACCGGCGCGCTGCTGTGCATCGCCGTCCAGTTCCTGCAGGTCGTGATTGCGGTCATCCCCGGCGAGATCACGTCCTTCGCTGCGGGCTACGTCTTCGGGGCATGGCGCGGGTTTCTCTACTCCGCCATCGGCGTCACGCTCGGCTCGGCCTTCAATTTCTGGTTCGCCCGCGTGGTCGGTCGGCCGACGCTGGAGCGGCTCATCGGGCGGGACAGGCTCGCGAAGATCGACCGCTCGCTCGCGGGCGCCAAGAGCAAGTCGGCGATGTTCCTCCTCTTCTTGCTGCCGGGTTTGCCGAAGGACTTGCTGTGCTACGTAGCGGGGTTGTCGAGCATGACCATCCTCGAGTTCGTGGTGTTGTCGGGCCTGGCGCGCTCGCCGGCCCTGCTCGCGAGCGTCCTGATCGGCGCCGGTGTGTCGCGCGGCGACTATCGTTCCCTGATGGCGATCGCGTTATTAGCGCTGCTAGCCATCGGCGGGTACTACTGGTACCACCGCCGGAACCTCGGATCACCCGGGCGGGAAGGTAGCGAGTGAACTCGCGGCTCGGCGTTTACCCGTGAACGGGCATGGCTCTGCCGCTTCCGCGGTACGCGCCGAGCCGCGGCTTGAGCCGCGACTCATGGGTGATGGGATGCCGCGTCCCGGTCGAACGCCGCCTGGATCTCCCGGGCCGGCTCGAGCGGTGCATCCGACAGATTCGTGAGGATGGCGACGACCACGCGGGAATCACGGTCCAGGCCGAACACCGTCGTCCCGCCGACCGCGCCGCCCCCGTGGAACGCCCAGCGGTGACCCAAGCTGTCGGTTCGCAAGAACCATCCGATCCCGTAGCCCGTTTCCTCGCCCGCGCTGGTGCGGTGCGACGTGAACAACAGATCCAACGTCTCGCGCTTCAAGAACCCCGGCTCGAGCAGCGCCGACCCGAACTTCACGAGATCCTCGGCAGTCGACACGAAGCCGCCTCCCGCCCACTTGTAGCTCAGGTCCACTGCTGGAGCGATGCGGTAGCTCCCCGCGCTGTCGCGATCGTAGAACTGGGCACGCCCCGGAATGAGGCTGTCGGTGCGGTCGGGCGCCGTGTGGGTCAGGCCGAGGGGACGAAACACGTGCGCCGACATGTAGTGCAGGAAGTTGTCCCCCGATGCGCCCTCCACTGCCGCCGAGACGAGATTCCAGGCGTAGCTCGAGTAGGAGAATCGCGTGCCGGGCGGGAACAAGAGCGAATCGTCCTGGAAGATCGTGAGCCCGTCTAGCACCGTGGCGAACCGGCGGTTCAGGAAGAATTCCTGATCTTTGTAATGCCTGATGCCGGCGAGATGACCGGCGAGCTGGCGAGTGCTGATGGGGTAGCCCTTGTCCGGGAACGACGGCACATAGCGCTGAACCGGCGCGTCGAGATCGAGCTTCCCCTGCTCGTACAGGAGGGCGACGGCCGTGGCCGTCAGCGGCTTCGATACGCTCCCGATGCGAAACCGGGTCTCGCGCGTGACGGGTTTCTTGCGCTCGGCGTCCGCATACCCGAACCCCTCCGACCACACGAGCTTCCCGTTCACCGCGACGGCCACTTGCACGCCGGGGATCTGGGTCGCGAGCCGCTCGCACACGAGCGTATGCTCCCGCGCCACCGTGGCCGCGTATGCCGCAGGACCGCTCCCCGAGCGCCGGGAAATACACGGCGCCCCCTGCGCGGCGACGGTCGTGGGGATCAGGAGGCTGGCAAAGGCAACGCGGCGGAGCATGGCGCCCTCAGGTTCGCGTAACGGGTGGGGCGTCGGAACGCGGGATGCGGCGTGCGCTCAACACGAGGATCGCCGCCAACGCCAGGATCCAGGCCTCTGGTGACCCCATCGCCCAGAGCGTTGCACCGCTGATCAGGCACCAGAGCAGCGGCACCACCAGGGTCCACCACGGGAGAGGTCGCTCCGCAACCAGAAACAAGCCGACCGTCGCGAGCACCGTCGGATCCGGCGCCACGCCGAAAACCTCCGCTTGTCGCCAGCCGCGCCCCAGGAGCGGAGCCAGCAGCGGGTAGAGGGCCAGGGACGAGACGAACAACCCAACGCCCAGGATGCCCACCGCGTCGCGGCTCGGTCGGAAGATCGGCCGGACCAGGAGCACCGCCCCGACGGCGAACATCAGCGCGAAATAGCGCGCTGCCCAATTGATGGTGGCGTATCGCTTCCACAGAAACACTCCCGCCACAAACACCCACAGCACGGCGACGATGCCGGAGATGATTCGCCGTCGCTGCCAGGATGGACGATATAGCAGCACGAGGATGACCATGCCGAGTACGAGCGTCGCGAGCTGCCCCGGCCACACCGCCTCGTTGTACCGCTCGATCATCCGGTAGTAGGTGCGCGGCGAGAACAGCAGGAAGTCCGAGATAGTGTACTTCCACCACTCCGACATCAGAGCGACTCGACGTGGGCTGCCATGCGCCGACGCAGGCCCGGATCGGGCAACGCTCCGGCGGCGGCGCCCATATTCTCGACCACGTGTGCCACCTTGCTGGTCGCCGGGATGGCGCAAGTGATGGCCGGGTGGGAGACGATGAACTTGAGGATGAACTGCGCCCAGGTCGCCGCGCCCAGCCCCGAGGCCCAGGCGGGGAGCCCGTGGCGCTCGACGTGCCGGATGAGCGCTCCCTGCCGGAACGGCCGGTTGGCAATGACGGCGATCCGGCGCTCCTGGGCCAGCGGGAGGATGCGCTCCTCCACGTCGCGGTCCAGGACGTTGTAGGTGACCTGCACGAAGTCGATCGGTTGGCGCGCCATGATCTTTTCCGCCTCCCCGTGGCGGCGACCCTCCGACGTGGTGATCCCCACGTAGCGGACCCGACCCTCGGCCTTCATGGCGAAGAGCGTCGAGAGGTGGTCCTCCCACGCGAGGAGATTGTGCACCTGCAGCAGGTCGAACCGCCGCACCCCCCAGAGGGCCTGAGATTCCTCGATCTGTTCCGGCCCCCGCGGGCCGGAGGAGATCCAGACCTTGTCGGCCGAAAACAGCGTCGGCGGCCGGCCCAGCTTGGCGAGGCCGTAGCCGATGACGGCCTGTGACGAGCCGTACATCGGGGAGGAGTCGATCAGGCGGCCTCCCTCCCGGAAGAAGGCTCCCATGACGGCGGCGCACTCGTCCCGCAGCTCGGGGTCGTCGCCCACGTTGAACGTGACCCAGCTCCCCAGGCCGATCACGGGAACCTTCTCGCCGCTGGACGGGATCGGTTTGGTGACCGGGGTGGCGCGGGCGAGCGCCGAGAGCGGCCGGAGCATGACGGCGGCGGCACTCGCGGCCACCACGTGGATCGCCGCGCGACGGCTGAGGGGGACCGGATCCATGACTCGGTTTGAGAAACAAAGACTTGCTGACTCCGGGCGCAAGCCCGGGGATCACGAAACCGGCGGAACTCCATCGCCGCTTCCAAACGGATAGTTTTCCCCCCATGGAGCGCGTGTGGGAAACCCTGTCGGCCGCCCTCGGCGACCGCTACACGATCGACCGCGTGCTGGGCCGCGGCGGCATGGCGACCGTGTACGTCGCCGAGGACCTGCGGCACAGCCGCCAGGTCGCGATCAAGGTGCTGCGGGCCGACGTCGCGGCCGCGATCGGCGCCGAGCGGTTCCTGCGTGAGATCGCGATCGCAGCGCGGCTCACCCACCCCCACGTGCTCCCGCTCATCGACTCCGGCCAGGCCGCCGGCTCTCTGTACTACGTGATGCCCTACGTGCGCGGGGAGACGCTACGGCAGCGCCTGGTGCGCGAGCAGCGGCTGGCGCTCAAGGACGCGCTGGGCATCGCGCGAGAGCTGGGGGCGGCGCTCGATTACGCACACCGCGAGGGGTTCGTGCATCGCGACGTGAAGCCCGAGAACGTGCTCCTCGCCGACGGGCACGCGGTGCTCGCCGACTTCGGGATCGCGCGCGCCATCTTCCAGGCCGGTGGGGAGCACGTCACCGAGGTCGGGCTCGCCATCGGGACACCCGAGTATATGAGCCCCGAACAGGCCGCGGGCGATCGCGAGCTGGACGGGCGGTGCGACGTGTACGCCCTGGCCTGCGTCATCTACGAGATGCTGGCCGGGCAGCCGCCGTTTTCCGGTGAGAGCGCCCGCGCCATCGTCGCGCAGCACCTGACCGAGCCGCCCCCGCCGCTCCGCGCCCGCCGCCCCGACGCGCCCGCGCCCGTCGAGCAGGCGCTCGCCCGGGCGCTGGCCAAGGATCCGGCGGACCGGTTCGCGAGCGTCGCCGAATTCACGACAGCGTTGGAGGAGACGCGGCCCGGCGTGGCTCCGGCGACGGTCGGCAAGACTCGCTCCATCGCGGTGCTGCCGTTCGTCAACGCCAGCGCCGATCCCGAGAATGAATACCTGAGCGACGGCATCAGCGACGAGCTGATCAACGCCCTCACCAAGGTCGGCGGCCTGCGGATCGCCTCGCGCACGTCCGCGTTCGCCCTGAAGGGAAAGCCACAGGACATCCGCGCCATCGGCGCGCTGCTCGGCGTCTCGGCCGTGCTCGAAGGGACGGTGCGGAAGTCGGGTGACCGGCTGCGCATCACCGCGCAGCTCTCCGCGGCCGACGACGGGCGCAACCTGTGGTCGGAGCGCTACGATCGCACGCTGGACGACGTCTTCGCCGTTCAGGACGAGATCTCCCGGACCATCGTGAGCACGCTGCGCACCACCTTCCTGGCCGACATCGCGGACCCGACGCCCCGGCGCTACACCGACAACCTCCAGGCGTATTCCCTGTATTTGAAAGGCCGCTTCTGCTGGAACAAACGCAGCCAGGAGGGCGTGCGCGAGGCGATCGGGTACTTCAAGCAGGCGATCGACCACGACCCGCGCTACGCGCTGGCGTATTCTGGCCTCTCCGACGCGTACGCCCTCCAGGTCGACTACAGCGGCGTGCCGGTCAGGGAGGGCTACGAGCTGGCCCGGAGGTACGCCCTCAAGGCGCTCGAGCTCGACGACAGCCTCGCCGAGGCGTACACCTCGCTCGCCTGGGTGCTGTTCGCCTACGACTGGGATTGGGAGGGGGCGGCGCGTGCGTACCGCCGCGCGCTCGAGTTGAATCCCGGCTACGCCACGGGGCATCACTGGTACTCGTTCGTGCTGCTCGTCACCGGCCAGGCGGAACAGGCGGTCGTGGAGGCGCACACCGCGCTCGAGCTCGACCCCTCGTCGCTCTCGGTTCGGCGCGGGTTGGGCTGGCTCCATTACTACACACGCCGTTACGAAACCGCGCTGTACCACCTGCGGCGCGCCCTCGCCATGAATCCGACGTCCGAAGACACCTATCGCATCATGGGATTGGTATTGACGCAGCAAGGCGCCTACGATGAGGCCGAGCGCGCCTTCCGCGAGGCGATCACGCTCTCGCCCGACCTGTCGTACGCGACGGCCGGACTGGCGCACGTGCTGGCGCTCGCTGGGCGTCGCGCCGAGGCGGAGGCGCTTGTGGCGCAGCTCGAAGCCCGCGCCCGGAAGGGCTATGTGTCACCGGTGGCGTTCTGTATCGGGCACCTGGGGCTGCGCAACATCGACCAGGTGTTCCACTGGCTGGAGCGGGCCTACGAGGACCGGCGCGGCTGGCTGACGTATCTCAAGGTGGACCCGATCTTCGACCCTGTGAAAGCCGACGCGCGGTTCGCGGAGTTCGTGAGGAGAATGCGGTTGTAGGATGGGCCGCGTCGCAAGAATGCGCGAGTGAACTCGCGGCTCCGCGGTTGCCCGTAAACGGGCACGGCATTGCCGCTTCAGCGGTAGACGCCGAGCCGCGGCTTCAGCCGCGCCACCAGGGAGGCGCAACCGGTATGGATTTCTCACTCGACGCGGCAGTCGAAGTCCTGACCCGCACCCCCGGCACGCTCCGGACCATGCTGAGCGGGCTCCCCGCCCCGTGGACGAGCGGGAACGAGGGCCCCGACACGTGGAGTCCCCAGGACGTGGTGGGCCACCTGATTCACGGCGAAGAAACCGATTGGATCCCGCGGGCGACGATCATCCTCACCAAAGGAGAATCGCAGGCGTTCGAGCGGTTCGACCGCTTGGCGCAGGCCCGGCGATTCGCCGGCTGGTCGCTCGAGCGGCTGCTGGATCGGTTTGGCGAGTTGCGCGCCGAAGGTGTCGCGACGTTGCGCGGCTGGCGCCTCACGCCTGAGCAGCTGGCGCTGTGCGGCCGGCATCCCGAGCTGGGCCGGGTGACGCTCTCGCAGCTGCTCGCATCGTGGGTGGTCCACGACCTCGGCCACATCGCGCAGGTCTCGCGCGTGATGGCCAAGCAGTACACGGCGGCCGTGGGGCCGTGGAAGGCCTATCTCCCGGTGCTCACGCGCTAGACGGTTGACACCGCGGCCGCGCGGTGCGACGCTACCATCGAACCGTCGAGCCCTACATGCGCCCTGTCAGCCGAACCGTCATCCAGACCATCCCCGTGTCGATCGAGCGGGTCTTCGCCCTGCTCACCGACCCGAGTCGCCTGGCCGAGTGGCTCCCCGGATGCGGCGGGAGCCAGAGCGACAAGCCCCTGAGGAAGGGCGTGCGGTTCAAGGTGCGGTTCGGGGAGCGCACGACCGAATTCGAGGTCGTGGACTTCGCGCCGCCGACGACATTCGGCTGGGTGGAGCGCGGTGAGCGGAACGGCTGGAAAACGTTCTTCCGGCTCGACCGGTCGGCCGAATCGACCGCGGTGACGGTGCGTGACGTGTGGGCCCCGGGGTCGCTCATCGCCTGGCTGCGCGGCCGGCTCTTCGAGAAGCGCCGGGTGGACAGCCAGCTCGAGGCGATCCTCTCGAACATGCGGAAGCTCCTCGCGCCTTGAAGCGCCGGTCCATCCTGCGCCGGTCGGCCGCTGTCATCCTTGGCTGCCTCCTCGTCGTCTCTCCGGTCCACGCGCAGACGCTGGAGCTGCGCTTTCTCGATGTCGGTCAGGGCGATGCCGCGCTCGTCGTCACACCTGAGGGGAAGAGAGTCCTGGTCGATGCCGGCCCCGGCGCGGCACCCGTCGTCCCCTACCTGCAGTCTCATCACTACGACACCCTCGATCTGATCGTCGCCTCGCACAATCACACCGATCACATCGGCGGGATGGCGGACGTGATCGCGGCGACCGTGGTGCGCGCCTATCTCGACAACGGCATTCCCCATACCACCGCCACGTACCAACGCACACTGCGGGCTGTGGAAGCGAGTGGGGCGCAATACCTTCAGGCGACGGCGCGGACCATCGCCGTAGGCTCCGCGCGTCTGAGAGTCCTGCCGCCGCCCTCTCGGCAAGTCGATCAGAACAACGGGTCTGTAGGGATCCTGCTCGAGTACGGGGAGTTCCGGGCGCTCCTCACCGGGGATTCGGAGCAGTACGAGCTGGGCTACTGGCTCCAGCACGACTCCGTCCCGCGGGTGACGGTCGTGAAGGTCGCCCACCACGGCAGCTGGACTGGCACTACGGCTGCGTGGGTACAGGCCACGCGCCCGCAAGTTGCGGTGATCTCGGTGGGGGCAGGCAACACCTACGGGCATCCCTCGCCGCAAGTCATCGAGCAGTGGCAGGGCGCCGGCGCGCGCGTATACCGCACCGACCGTGACGGCGCGGTGATCGTTGAAGCCAAGCGCGACGGCAGCTATATCGTTCTCAACGAGTACTCCGGGCCGGCGAGCGCCGCGCCGATCCCCGCGCCCGCCGCACGCCCGAGCGACTCGAGCAGCCAGCCTGCGCGTACCTGCTGCCGAGTCTGCACGCGGGGGAAGGCGTGCGGCAACTCCTGCATCAACCGCGGCAACCCGTGCCGGCAACCGCCGGGCTGCGCCTGCGACGCGAGGCCATGAGCGAATGAGCGAGCGCACGGCGTTCTACTCTGTCGACCGGCTCGAAGGAGCGGTCGCCGACCGTGCGCGAGGGCGTCGTGCTGCGCGTGCGGCTCGACGCCGACGGCAAGCCCGACTGGTCGAGCGCCACCGTCGATGACGCCGAGGGCCGGCGACGCCTGCAACAGGCCCGGGACCGCCTCGAGCGGCTGCGCGGCACCGACCCCGGCGGCGATGTGGTGCTGTAGCGCGCTCCCGGTGCGGACCCCGTGCTGTTCCATGAGCTCGTCCAGACCTCGCGCCGCGTCGCGGAAACGAGCGGCCGGCTCGCGAAGATCGACCTCGTCGCCGCTCTCCTGAAGCGCGTGGGCTCGGAAGAAATCGAGATCGCGATCGCCTTCCTGTCGGGTGCACCGCGCCAGGGACGGCTCGGGATCGGCTACGCCACGCTGCAGGCCGCAATACCCGAGCACGCGGGCGACACTGCGACCCTCGAGCTCGACGCAGTGGACGCGACGCTTCAACGGCTCGCGAGCATCACCGGCAAGGGCTCGGCCCACGCGAAGCAACGACTGTTGGGAGACCTGTTGGCCCGCGGGACGGCCGAGGAGCAGGAATTCTTGCTCCGCCTGATCATGGGCGAGCTGCGTCAGGGGGCGCTCGAAGGGCTCGTGACCGAGGCCGTCGCGCGGGCGGCGGGGCTCGAAGCCGAGGCGGTCCGCCGGGCGACGCTGCTCGCGGCCGACCTGGGTCGCGTGGCGCACGCCGCGCTCACCCAGCGTGCGGCGGGCCTCGCGAGCTTTCGCGTGGAGCTGTTCCGCCCGCTCCAGCCGATGCTCGCGCAAGCCGCGGCCGATGTCAGGGATGCGCTGGCGCGCCTGGGGAAGGAAAAAGGGGAGGGGGAGGGGGAGGCCGCCTTCGAGTACAAGCTCGACGGCGCGCGCATCCAGGTCCACAAGGCGGGCGGCGAGGTGCGGGTGTTCTCCCGCCAGCTGAACGACGTCACGCAGGCGGTGCCCGAGGTGGTGGAAGCCGTCCGCCGGCTGCCGCTCGACGACGCCATCCTGGACGGCGAAGCGATCGCTCTGCGCCGGGACGGCACGCCGCTGCCGTTCCAGGTGACGATGCGCCGCTTCGGACGCAAGCTCGACGTCGCACGGCTGCGCGCCGAGCTGCCGCTCGCGCCGTTCTTCTTCGACCTCCTTTACGCCGACGGCGTGCCTCTCCTGGATGAGCCGTACGCCCGGCGGTTCGCCGCCCTCGCCGCGGCCGTGCCGGGCGAGCAGCGCGCGCCCCGCATCGTGACGTCGGACGCGGGCGAGGCCGCGGCGTTCTTCGAGCGGGCGATCGCGGCCGGCCAGGAAGGGCTGATGGCCAAGGCACTGGACGCACGCTACGATGCCGGTGCGCGCGGCGCCGCCTGGCTGAAGCTCAAGCCCACCCACACACTCGACTTCGTCGTGCTCGCCGCCGAATGGGGCCATGGCCGCCGCCGCGGCCGGCTCTCGAACCTCCACCTCGGCGCCCGTGACGCGGACGCCGGCGGCTGGGTGATGCTGGGGAAGACCTTCAAGGGGATGACGGACGAGATGCTCGAGTGGCAGACGGGGAAGCTGCTCGAGCTCGAGACCCGACGCGAGGCGCACGTGGTGTACGTGAGGCCGGAGCTCGTGGTGGAGGTCGCGTTCAACGGCATCCAGGCGAGCCCGACGTATCCGGGCGGGCTTGCGCTGCGTTTCGCGCGGGTCGCGCGCTACCGCCCGGACAAGGGTCCTAGTCAGGCGGATACCATCGAGACCGTGCGGGAGCTGCATCGGCGCGAGGTTGACGGGCTCCAGGGCGCGCGGTAGTGTCGCTCAACCACTCGAGTCGATGGTGGCGTGATCTTTCGCAGTCCCTATCCCGACGTGCCGGTCCCGGACGTCCCCTTGCATCGCTTCGTCCTTGCGAGGGCACCCGAGCTCGGTGACAAGCCCGCGCTGATAGACGGGCCGTGCGGGCGGGTGCTGACCTACGCCCAGCTCGGCGCCGGGGTCGACCACGTAGCCGCGGGTCTCGCCGCCCGGGGTTTCCGCCACGGCGACGTACTGGGACTGTTCGCGCCCAACTGCCCCGAGTTCGCGCTCGCGCTCCTCGGCGCCATGGCTGCCGGTGGCGTCGTGACCACCGTCAACTCCCTCGCGACCGCGCAGGACCTCGAGTACCAGCTTCGGAACGCCGGCGCCAGGTTCCTGGTCACCGTGCCACCGTTCATGGACCGGGCCGCGCCGGCGGCGCAGCAGGTGGGGATCGAGGAAATCTTCGTTCTGGGGAGTGCGCTCGGCGCCACGCCCTTCGCGGCGCTGCTCGAGACCCGCGACCCCGCCCCAACGCGGCCGGTCGACCCTGCGCGGGACCTCGCTGTGCTGCCGTACTCGAGCGGCACCACGGGATTCCCCAAGGGCGTGATGCTCACGCATCGCAATCTCGTGGCCAACCTGCTCCAGACGGCCTCGGTGCACCATGTGGCGGAGCAGGATCGCATCATCGCGGTGCTGCCGTTCTTCCACATCTACGGGATGCAGGTGGTGCTGAACCTGGCGCTGTGGCGTGGCGCCACGCTCGTCACCATGCCCAAGTTCGAGCTGGAGCCGTTCCTCGCCACCTTGCAACAACATCGGATCACTCGGGCGTTCGTGGTCCCACCGCTCGTGCTCGCGCTGGCCAAGCATCCGGCGGTGGACGGTTACGACCTGTCGAGCGTGCGGGCGATGATGTCCGGGGCGGCCCCTCTCGACGCCGACCTCGAGACCGCGTGCGCCCGACGTGTAGGGTGCGGGTTCATTCAGGGCTACGGCCTCACCGAGGCGAGCCCAGTGACCCACGCCAATTCGGACGAGCCAGGCAAGGGCAAGCCCGGAACGGTCGGCGAGCTGTTGCCGAATACCGAGTGTCGCATCGTGGACCCGGGGACCGGCAGCGACTTGGGACCGGACGAAGATGGGGAGCTCCTGATACGCGGCCCGCAAGTCATGCGGGGATACCTGAACAACCCGGAGGCCACCGCGGCTACGCTCGACAGCGACGCGTGGCTGCACACCGGAGATATCGGGCACGTCGACCGGGACGGCTATTTCACGATCGTCGATCGGTTGAAGGAGCTCATCAAATACAAGGGCTTCCAGGTGCCGCCGGCTGAGCTGGAGGCCGTGCTGCGGGGCCATCCCGCGGTGGCCGACGCAGCGGTCGTCCCGCTTGCCGACCAGGAGTGCGGCGAGGTGCCCAAGGCCTTCGTGGTGCTGCGGGGCGACGTGTCGGCGGCGGACCTGATGGCCTACGTGGCCGAGCGCGTCGCGCCTTATAAGAAGATCCGCGCGGTCGAGGTCATCGACGCCATTCCCAAGTCACCCTCCGGCAAGATTCTCCGGCGCGTGCTGAAAGAGCGAGGCCAGGCGGTCCGCGTGTGATGGTGGCCCGGCTTAGGGTCCCAGCACGAGGATCGGACTCGGGCTCGTCATCGTTGTCCCGTCCCCCAACTGGCCGAACCGGTTCGATCCCCAGCAGTAGGCTCGAGGGGGGAACGCAGCAGTCAGCCCACAGGTGTGGTCCTGTCCCGCGCTCAGCGCGAAGAACCTCAGGCCACCCGTCACCGGCACCGGGCTCAGGTGTGGGATAAAGTCGATCAACCCGAGGCCCATCTGGCCAAAGAAGTTGCTTCCCCAACAGTAGGCGGCGAGGCTCCGCGTGAGTCCGCAGGTGTGGTCGAATCCCGCAGTCAGCGCGAAGAACCTTCGGCCACCCGTCACGGCCACCGGGCTCGAGTGCTGAGTGGTCGTTCCGTCCCCCAACTCGCCCGTGTCGTTCCCGCCCCAGCAGTAGGCGGCGCCGCTCCCGGTGAGCCCACACGTGTAGTCCAAGCCCGGACTCAGCGCCCAGAACCTCAGACCACCCGCCACGGCCACCGGCACGGTAGAGCACAGGACGCTGGGACCGCAAATCTCGGGCGCCGGTGCGCCAATTCCGAGTTGGTCACGATCGTCTTCTCCCCAACAGAACGCGCTGCCGCTCCGCGTGAGCCCACAAGTGTGGCTGCCACCCGCGCTGATCGCGACGAACGTCAGGCCGCCTTTCACGGCCACCGGGCTAGGGCTGGAGTTCGTCGTCCCGTCTCCCAGCTGGCCGACCAAGCCTTGCCCCCAACAGTATGCGGCACCCCCCGTCGTGAGCCCGCAGGTGTGAACGGCACCCGCACTCAGCGCGACGAACGTCAGGCCGCCAGTCACCGCTACCGGGGTCGAGCTAGAGGTCGATGTTCCGTCGCCGAGCTGACCGGTGTCGTTGTTGCCCCAACAGTAGGCGGCGCCGCTCGCCGTGAGCCCACAGGTGTAGAACCCGCCTCCCCACCTACTCGCACTCACCACGACAAGACTCAGGCCGCCCGTCACGGCCGCCGGGGTCAAGTGGTCGGTGGTCGTCCCGTCGCCGAGCTGGCCATTGAAGTTGGCGCCCCAACAAAACGCGGCGAGCCCGAGGGTGACTCCGCAGGTGTGGTATGTGCCCCCACTCAGCTGAACAAAAAACGTCGGCCGGGGGTTGGCGGCACTCACCGAGGCACGGAGCGCCGTCGGCTCGGTCGGCTCCTCCATCGTGCACGCAGTTCCCATGACCGCCAAGAATCCGCCGAGGACAACGCGGTGTGGCCACATCGCAACCTCTCTTCCTAGCAGCAGGCCTTCACGGTTAAAGAACACGAACGGCGACCCGCGGCTCACTCGCTGGGTCGCCGTTCACTGTGTCTATCGCCGCCCGTGCATGGGTCCATAGACCCTGTCCGAGCCCAGAAGTACCGCGCGATCCGGAGGGCGTCAAGTGACCACGTCAGGGATGGCGGCCCGAGGGGCCGGCGGAGACGCGACACCCCCCGTGAAACGCCGCGTCATATTATCGAGCCCCAGAAGACACTCATAGATCGATACGAGCCTCCATGTCTGCCGACCTGACAGCCGAGCTGGAGCAGCTGCACGCCGCCGCGTTCGGCTGGGCTTTGAGCTGCTGCGGCTGGGAGCGGACCGCGGCCGAGGACGTGCTCCAGGCGAGTTACCTGAAGCTCCTCGACGGCCGCGCGCGCTTCGACGGGCGGTCGAGCTTCCGCACGTTCGTGTTCGGCGTGATCGCGCGGACGGCCCGGGAAGCCCGACGCCGGTCGGCACTGCGGCGCTGGCTTCCGCTCGCGTCCTTGGTGCTCGGCTCGGAGGCGGTAGACGGCCGGCCCGATCCCGCAACGGCGCTCGCCCGTGCCGACGAAACGGCGCGGCTGGTGCGCGCACTCGGGCGGCTGTCGGCGCGCCAGCGCCAGGTCCTGCATCTCGTGTTCTACGAGGACCTGACGATCGCCGAGGCGGCCATCGTCGCGGGCGTCTCCGTGGGCACCGCCCGCACCCACTACGAGCGCGGCAAGACCGCGCTCAAGAGGCTGCTGGAGAAAGAACGAGAATGATCGAGCCCGACGATCCCCACCTGAAGCAGGCCTTCGAGGCGCTGCGCCGGGAAGATGCCGCCGGCACGCCGCCGTTCCGGGCGACCGTCGCTGCCGCACACGCCCGCCAAGCGGGTGCACCGGCACGCCGCGCTCTGATGCTCGCCGCCGCTGTGGTCGTCGCGGTGGCAGCTGTCGTTGTCGTCTCGACCCGGCGCCACCGCGATGGCGTCCGCTTGGAGATCGATCTCGCGACCGTGCGGTGGCACGCGCCCACCGATTTCCTACTCAAGCTCCCCGGCGATGAGCTGCTGCGCAGCGTGCCGCAGCTGGGCCGACGGAGCCTCGACTGGAGGGCTCTGTGAAAACATTCCGTATATGCCTGGTTCCGGCCTTCGCCCTGCTTGCCGTCGCGACGGCGTGGGCGCAGCAGCCGCCTCAAGCTCCTGAGGATCCGCTCGCGCGCGTGCTGTTTCCTCCGGAGCTCGTGATGCAGCACCAACAGGACATCGGGCTGCGCACCGAGCAGCGCGCCACCATCACCAAGGCGATCCAGGATTTCCAGGGCAAGGTGGTGGATCTGCAGTGGCGCATGCAGGAGCAGTCGCAGCGACTCGCCACGCTCCTCGAGAAGCCGGCCGTCGATCAGGCCGCGGCGCTGGCGCAGGTGGACGAAGTGCTGGGCGTCGAGCGCGAGGTGAAGCGCGCCCACATCACGTTGCTGATCACCATCAAGAACACGCTCTCGGCCGAGCAGCAGGCCAAGCTCGCCGCGGCGCGGGGGGGCGCGCGGTAACCCGACCTTGCCCGTGCGGCGGCCCGTGGCGCCGCCACCACAGGCCGTACGTCAGTGCGTGACCGTCACGCTCCCACTGTTCGCGCACGCAGGCACGCCTTCGTTTGTCGCCGGCTTGATGGGCGTCGAGCCCACGAACGCCGCACATATCTGGCCCGAGCTGGGGCTCGTCATCGTCGCGGTCCAGCCGTCGCCGGTCAGCGTGATGATCGGCATGGCGTTCCCGGCCGACACCGTGTAGGCGCTTCCCAGGTCCGCCGCGTACTTCAGGTTCTGGGCGAAGTAGTTCTCTTCGATCGTGACCAGGTTACGCAAATCCGACTTCATGGCGGCGACCCGCGCCCGTGCCTTGACGCTGGTCAACTTCGGAATCGCGATCACGGCCACGAGACCGATGATCGCAACCACCGTCAGCAGCTCGATGAGGGTGAACCCGGCGCGTTTCATGTATGCGCAAAACCGCAAGCGGCGCGCCGCAGAGGTCGCGAGAGCCGGAAGCACCGAGTTGTGGCGCCGGCGCGGCGGTTCGAGGCTGCCCTCGCGCGACAACTCGCCGGCGACGCCGTGCGAAGGCACCTGCGTCGGCTTGACCTCGAGCGCATCGACCTCCACCAGTTGCACCGCATCGATCCCGTCGTGCCGTTCGCGGACCAACTTGGCACGTTCAAGCGGCTACAGGAAGAGGGGAGATTCGCTCACTGCTGTTGCCACGTCGACCGCATGTCCTGGGTCACGAGGCGGATCAGCGTGTTCACCAGCGGCCCGTACGCCTCCTTGGGATCCTTCGCAGCGAAGTCGAGCTGGCCGGCCACCAAGGCGACGTGACCGACCCGCTCGGTTGCCCAGGCACTCGAGCGCCACAGAGTGGCCCCCGAACGCGTCGAGAGCAGCCGCACGGTGAGGTCAACCCGCACGGTGGCCTCGAGATGCGGGGTAACGAGCCCCGCGAGCCCGCCGGTCCCCTTGGGATTCGTGACTTTAAGATGGCCCGCGAACACGGCGCCGACCTCACGCTGCTTCCCCAGCTCTTGGGCTGCGGCGATGCCCAGCTCCTTCTCACCTACGCGCTGCAGCAGGGAATCCTGCGAGCCGAGCTCGAGCACCTCGATACCGGGCTGCGCCGCCAGCATATCTTCGGAGAACCGCTCGGTCGCGAATTCATGGAGCGAGCCCTTGGCGTTCTCCACCGTGAATGTGACGAGACCGAGCCGTCCGTAGGGCCGTAGGTCGAGCTGCGGCGGCACGAGGACGCTGCGCCTGCCGCCGCCGCAGCCCGACACCACGAGCAAGAGCAGGAAGACCGATAGCCCGCCGGAGCGCATGCCCATCGTTCGCCTCAAGGGTTGGAGACGGTCCACGGTAGGGGGGGAGCCGCGGCCGGTCAAGGCTGTAGATTGCAGGCCCTATGGAGATCGGCAGGACCCTGTACGCCAAGCACCGCCGGCAGTGGCGTGCCTGGCTCGCGCGGCATCACAAGACCGCCCCCGAGATCTGGCTGATCTACTACAAGAAACACAGCGGCAAGCCGCGCATTCCCTACAACGACGCGGTGGAAGAGGCGCTGTGCTACGGTTGGATCGACAGCATCACCAAGCCGGTGGACGAGGACCGCTGGGCGCAACGGTTCTCGCCGCGCCGGCCCTCGAGCCGGCTCTCGGAAATGAACCGCGAGCGCGTGCGTCGGCTGATCGCCGCCCGCCGCATGACCAAGGCCGGCCTGGACCGGATCGCGCACGTCTTCGACCACAAGCGGGACACGAAGCGGAAACTGAAGTGGCAGGTCCCCCCGGACATCCTGTCGGCTATCAAGCGGGATCGGACGACGTGGAAGCACTTCCGCGCGTTCCCCGAGTCTTACAAACGGATCCGGATCGGCTGGATCGACGCGGCCAGACGCCGGCCGGAGATACTCCAGCGGCGGCTGCGCCACTTCCTCAAGATGACCGGCCAGAACAGGCGGTTCGGGATGGTGCAGTGACTCAGTTGACCTTGAGCACTGCCTCGATGAAGCTCAACGTCTTGGTCTCGACCCACTCCACCGACACGGCTTCCACCTTCATCGTCCCGATGCGGTCCGTGCTGCTGGTGACCGCCCGGCCCTTGGTCGGGGACGGCTTGATGTCCCGCGCCACGGCGATGCCGCGCCGGGGATCGCACTTGAACGCAAGCGTGGAGGCGAGCGCGGTGCCCCCGGGCGTGTGCGGCGTGAAGGTGAGCGCCACGCTGGGATACGCACCCGCGGTTGCAGTCTCGTCTTCGATGGCAGCTTCGTGCCCGGCGTTCTTGAGCGCGTCCATGAACCGGTCCAGCACCGATCGCACGACGGTTCGCAGACGATCGCCGCACGCCCGCCGGCGTCGCGCCCCCTCGTCCTGGGCCGGCTTCACGTCGGCCTGTAACTTCGCGGTACGCTCCTCGTAGCTCTTCAGGAGCGAGCGCAGCCGTTCCATACCCTTGTCGCCCATGAGAAGATGATACGGCATCGGAGACCATGAGTCACGCCCTTCCCGCCCTGCTGCTCGGCGTCTGCACCATCCTCGGGCTCGTGCTCGTCCCGCTCGGCCTGCCCGGGCTGTGGCTCATGGTGGCCGGCGTCGTCGGCTACGGCTGGCTCACGGACTTCCGCTCGGTCGGCGTCGCAACAATCGCGGTCGTCTTGGGCCTCGCCTTCCTGGGTGAAGTCATCGAGGCGTGGCTGGGATTTCGCTTCGCGAGGACGTTCGGCGGCTCGCGCCGCTCGGCATGGGGCGCGCTCGTGGGTGGCATCGTCGGCGCCGTGATGGGCGTGCCCGTGCCGATCGTCGGGAGCGTGATCGGCGCGTTCCTCGGGTCGTTCGCCGGCGCGGCGCTGTTCGAGTACTCGCTGTCTCGCACACCTGAGACCGCGGTGCGCGCCGGGTGGGGCGCCCTGGTGGGTCGCGCGACCGCAGCCGCGGCGAAGATCGCGCTGGGCGTCGTGATCGCCGTCCTCGGAGTGTTCGCCGCCCTGCGCGGCTGACGCGTCGTGTGACCCGCATCCCGGGTCACATCTCACCTGCCGCTCCAGCGCCGCGCCGATTGCCCGCTACAGCGCGCCGGCTGCACCGTGTTGCGAACATCCGCTGCGCCCGAGTGGCAGCAGCGCCCCACATTCGCCTCGGGCGGAGGCGGTCCGCGTTTTGCCCAGCGACTCCATGAACCGGAATGTCCTGAACCCTGTTGACGGAGGAGCTCCATGTCACGCGTCGTCGGTCGGAATCTCTGCGCGGCAGCCGCCGCGACGGTCCTGGTCGCGGCCGCGTGTCGCGACACGCAGAGCCCCGAGCCACAGGCCAGCCTGCTGCCCGGTCTGCCGGGCTTGGGCGCGATCGTCGTTTCGACGATCACGAGCGGCTCCCCCGTCGATCCGGACGGCTACACGGTCGCCGTGGACAACGGCCCGAGCCAGCATATCGCACCAACCGGGGTTGTGACCTTCACCGGACTCGCGATCGGCAATCACACGGTCACCCTCTCGGACGTCGCGGCAAACTGCTCGGTCGACAAGACCGTCACGGTGGCCGTTCCGCTCGTCGGGTCGGGCAGCACCACGTTCCTTGTGCGTTGCTCGCCAAACGCTCCTCCGCCCACCGGCGACTTGACGGTGACGACCGGTACCACCGGGTCGAACGTGGACCCGGATGGATACACGGTCACCATCGACGGTGGCGCGAGCCAGGCCATCGCGACGAACGGGACCGTAACGTTCACGGGCCTCGCGGCGGGCAGTCACTCGGTTGTGCTATCAGGCCTCGCGGGGAACTGCGCCGTGAGCGGGGCGAACCCGCGCACGGTCACGGTACCGGCGGGTGGTACGGTCACTACCGCGTTCGCCGTGAGCTGCGCCGGGGCGCCCCCGCCGGCGGGGCGGGTGACGGGACGGGGTCAGGTCGGGACGGAGGCTCCCCAGCCGGGGAACAATGTGCAGAGCTTCGACTTCGATGTGCGGGCGGACCTGACCGGTCGCTTCACCGGCACTGACTACAGCGACCTGCACCCCGGTGGCGTGCCGGCCACCCTGACGACCGATAACGCGGCGGACCCGGAGACGTCGATCACGGCGTTCCGGTCGAGCTCGAGCGCCTGCGCCGATCCGAGTCGCGGCGTGGAGATCGACGCGACCGGCCGGGAGGACACGGGCGGAGTGGTTGCTTACACCCTGGCCCTGTGCGACAACGGGCCGGCGGATAGCGGCATGGACTTCTTCAGCGTGTTCATTCCGTCGGAGGGATTCCGCCGCTCGGGTCAGGTGGCGAGCGGGGACATCGTCAAGTTCTGACGGCCGCGAACGGCACCAGCTTTCGCTCCCGCTCGTCCCACAGGGTGAGCCTGACGCATCGCAGGCTTCCCCAGAGCGTGAGCGTCGGGACCTGGCGCAGCGCGGCATGCTCGTCCAGCGCCTGCTGGAGCCGATAGTTGGGGATCCGGGGATGCAGGTGGTGGATGTGGTGAAGCCCGATGTTCCCCGTGGCCCACTGGAGCAGCTTGGGGAGACGGTAGTACGAGCTCCCCTGCAGCGCCGCGGCGTCGTACGCCCAGCGCTCGTCGTGCTCCCAGTACGTCGGCTCGAACTGGTGCTGGACGTAGAACAGCCACACGCCGAGCGACGTGGACAAGAGCGTGACGGGGAGCTGCACCAGCGCGAAATTCCGGAATCCGAGGAGCGTTCCCATCAGCGCGATCAGCGCGGCCAGCCCGACGTCGGTCCAGAAAATGCTGCGCCGCTCGCGCGTCCATTCGCGCGGCACGATGGTCGGGAGGCGGTGCCGCACGAAGAAGTGCAGCACGGCGCCCACGCCGAACAGCACCGCGGGATGGCGGTACACGCGATACTTGAACCGCTCCCAACGCGAGCGGGCGAGGTACTCGTCCACCGTCAGGGTGTCGATGTCGCCGAACCCGCGGTGCTCGAGATTGCCCGAGGTGGCGTGATGGAGTGCGTGGGTCTTCTTCCAGTAGTGGTACGGCGTCAGGGTGAGCACGCCGAGGATCGAGCCGACGATGTCGGCCGCGCGCGTCGACCGGAAGAACGCGGCATGGCCGCAGTCGTGCTGGATGATGAACAGGCGGATGAGGAAAAAGGCGGCGGGCACGGCTAGGAGCAGGGTGAGCCAGTAGCCGACCCGGAGGCTCGCGTACATGAGCGCCCACGCGCCGGCGAACAGCGCCGCCGCGCTGGCGAGCTGCCATACGCTCCGCCTGAGCTCAGGACCCTTGTAGCGCGCCAGACGCGCCGTCCATGCCGCTTCGTTCGCCATTGCCCTACCGGTTCGGAGGTGTCCCAGGCTAATGGAGCCGGGCGGCGAAGTCAAACCGCAGCCGCCGCGCGCCCACGGGTTAGATTGATCAGCCTACGACCCCAGGGGAGGCTGTCAATGGCGCCGGTCACACTCGCGCGGTTCGTGAAGGAGCTGGAGAAGCTGAAGCAGGCGTCGGACGCCGAAAAGCTCAAGGCGCAGGACTATGACGCTCGACTCGCGCGGATCATTCAAGAGCTGCGGGAGAAGGGCCTCGACGCCGATCGTGCCGCCACCACCGCGGCGCTCGCGGACGCGGTCAAGCGCGGGATCATCACGCCGCCGGTGCAGGCGCACTTGCAGCACCGGCTGGGGCTGACCTAGACGCCCTGGAAGTACTGCTCCTCCCAAGCGACGTCGAACACCTCGTTGCAGTGCCTGCAGCGCATCGAGGCCAGTCGTTCGGTGAGCGGCACGCGCTCCCGGCAGTTGGGGCAGACCGCATACTCGGTCACGCCGGGAAACCGGGCCGGGTTCTTGGGACGCGGTACCACGGACCATTGGTGCGGCGGTCTGCTGGTGATATCGAGGAGCGGCCGCGGGACGTCCACGGCTTCGCCGACGACGTCGAGGAGAGCCTCACGCGGCCCCAGCTTCTTCACGTGGTACCACGCGCCCCGGCGTAGCGGGCGGTCGATGTCCGCTCGCAGCCGGGCCCAATAGCGCTTGGGAGTCACTGCCCCGCTCGTGTCAGGTCCACAGTAACCCTAGCGTGGCGTATTCATCGTTCCCTCATCGTGCCTTGGGGTCCTGCGCCGCCCCCGGTGCGCCGATCGGATGCGCCCGCGGCGGCCGATGCCGGTCACAATAATAACGCTCGAGGCGGCCCGTGTCTTGGGACTTCTGGTGGGTCACCCAACGCGCCGCCTCCTCACAGGTCTTGTGGGTCACCCAGTCGTAGAAGTCGCAGCGCGGTCCGCCCATGGATCGTGTCCGGAGGGGGCGCCGCCCACGTCACCGCATCAGCGGCAAGACAGGCGGGCGCACAGTATCCGCCACCAGCGGCAGTTGCGCCTCCGCCATGTCGCGGTTGATCCACGCAACGTGGTCACCGCACATGATCGCATCCACCGGATAGGGCTGGCCCGCGAACGACTGGCCGTCCGAGGTCGCAACCTGTGTGCCCGGGAAGAAGTACCAGCAGCGCTCCCCGCCCGGATGACTGTGGATCATACCTATCGTCCCCGACCACCCGGCGTCCTCGCACGTCTGGTGAGGGACCACCCGCGTCGCAGTCGAGTGCCTCGGCTCCACGTCGGCCGGCGCGATCCGCCGCACCACGACCGCGGTGCCACGGGGCTCGCCGATCATGCAGCCCATGAACTCGGTGGGATACGAGCGATACTGGAGCGCCAGATAGCGGCGCGCCTGATCGGACAGGACCAGCTTCCGCACCACCGGGCCGCGCGCAGCCTCGCCTCGCGCCCACGCCGACGTGACGAACCGCGCCGACTCGGGCTGCAGGGCCAGCAACGCCGTCAGACCCAGCGCCGTGACCACGATGCGGATGATCCGTTTGCGACCTTCTCTCACAGCTCCCTCGAGCGTTCGTGCCGAACTGCCTGCCGTTCGGCGTGCCACAATTTCGCAAGACTGGTGCCAACCTGCCACGTCGAATAGTGGTGCGAACGCGACACGCGGCGCCGCCTTTTGGGGCACGGCGTGGGCGCGGCTCGTGTGCGAAACCGAAGAATCTGAAAAGAATAGAGATTCGGGAAGCGGCCGAGTGTTGCGTCGGTATGTCAGCGGATTGCCACAACCCAGTGGCCTTCGCCAGAGCCCTCGCCGCCCTGGCGACACCCGCGCCTGCCGACGTATCGTCTCCCGGCCATGGCCCCCGCCCCCGCCCGCGTCGATCTCGTCATTCTTAGCACGCGCGTCGTCACGCCCGAGGGGACCGCGCCCGCCGCGGTCGCGATCTCGGACGGCGTGATCACCGCCATTCACGGCCACGGTGCGGCGTCCGACGCGGCTCGGCGTCTGGATGTGGGAGACGCGGTGGTGCTGCCCGGCGTCGTGGACACGCACGTCCACGTCAACGAGCCCGGCCGGACCGAATGGGAAGGGTTCGAGACGGCGACGCGGGCCGCGGCGGCGGGTGGCGTCACCACCATCGTCGACATGCCGCTGAACAGCATTCCGGTCACCACGACCACGCCCGCCCTGGAGCTGAAAGCGCGAGCGGCGGCGGGTCATGCCACGGTCGATTACGCCTTCTGGGGTGGCGTGGTGCCGGGCAACACCGACCAGCTCGCGCCCTTGGCCCGTGCCGGTGTGCGGGGCTTCAAATGCTTTCTCGTGCCGTCGGGGATCGACGAGTTTCCTCCGGTGGGGGAGATGCAGTTGCGGCCCGCCATGACCAGGCTCGCCGGGCTTGGGCTGCCGCTGCTCGTGCACGCCGAGCTCCCCGGCCCGATCGCGCGCGCGGCGGCGTCGCGCGGCGGCGATCCGCGACGCTATGGCTCGTATCTCGCCTCGCGCCCTCGAGCCGCGGAGCTCGAGGCGGTGGACCTGATGCTCGGGCTGTGTCGCGAAACCGGCTGTCGCGTTCACATCGTGCATGTCTCGGCGGCCGATACGCTCGACCGGCTGCACAGCGCCCGGCGTGCCGGCCTCCCGGTCACGGCCGAGACGTGCCCGCACTATCTCACGTTCGCCGCGGAGGAGATCCTGGACGGCGCCACCGCCTGGAAATGCGCCCCGCCGATCCGTGAGCGGAGCAACCGTGAGCGCCTGTGGGAGGGCCTCGCCGAGGGGACGCTCGACCTCGTGGCGAGCGATCATTCGCCTGCTCCCCCCGCGCTCAAGTGCCTCGACACGGGCGACTTCGTGCGAGCGTGGGGCGGGGTCGCGTCGCTCGAGCTGGGACTCGCCGCCACCTGGACCGGAGCGCGCGACCGCGGCCGGGACGTGGGCGACCTCGCTCGCTGGTGCGCCGAGCGACCCGCCGGGCTGGCGGGCCTCCCGCGCAAAGGGCGGATCGCGCCCGGGTGCGACGCCGACGTCATCGTGTTCGATCCGGACGCCCGTTTCAGCGTCGAGCCCCAGCGACTGCACCAGCGACATCCCGTCACGCCGTACGCGGGGATGATACTCCACGGCGTCGTGCGCCAGACTTTCGTGCGGGGAATGTGCGTGTATAAGGAAGGGGAGTTTCCAGGAGGAGCGATCGGCAGATGGGTGCGGTGACGCACGAAGGTCTCATCGATCTCGCCGCGGCGCGCGTCGGTGGGCGGGCGCTGGTCGCGTCGGACGAATTCTTCGCGCCCAGGGACAACCTGCTCGCCGCGGGACCAGCGGCGTTCATCGAGGGCAAGTACACCGATCGAGGGCATTGGATGGACGGGTGGGAGACGCGCCGCCGGCGCGGCCCGGAGGGCGGATACGACTGGTGCATCGTCCAGCTCGGCATCCCGGGCGCGATTCGCGCGGTCACCGTGGATACGACCCATTTCCGCGGAAACCATCCCGCCGCCTGCTCGCTCGACGCGGCGCACCTGTCGGGCGCGCTCGGGAGGGGCGCTCGAGCGCTACGCGCGCTGGACGAAGCGTTCGTGGAGCTGGTGCCGCGCTCACCGCTCGCGGGGCACACCGAGAACGAGTTTGCCGTCGCGAGCGACGCCCACCATACCCACGTGCGGCTCAAGATCTACCCCGACGGCGGCGTGGCGCGCCTGCGCATCTGGGGCGAGGCCCGCCCCGACTGGCGGCGGATCGCCGCGGCGCGGCACGCCATCGACCTCGTCGCGGCGGCGCACGGCGGCGCGCCGCTCGCCACAAGCGATCAATTCTTCAGTGAGCCTCTGAACCTGATCATGCCGGGACCGTCCCGCGACATGGGTGACGGCTGGGAAACGCGGCGCCGCCGGGGCCCCGGTCACGACTGGGTGGTGCTGCGCCTCGGCCGGCGCGGCGTGGTCGAGCGGGTGGACCTGGACACGACCCACTTCAAGGGCAATTTCCCCGAGAGCGCGAGTCTCGATGGGTGCGATGTGGTGGGAACCCGCGCGCCCCCGGCTGAGGACGCGCCCTGGCGTGAGCTCGTGCCGCGCACCAAGCTGCGGGCCCACGCGCGGCACCGCCTGGCCGTCACACCTCGGAAGCGCGGCCCGGTGACGCACGTACGGCTGAACATTTTCCCCGATGGAGGGGTGGCGCGGCTCAGGGTGTGGGGACGGATCGCGACGGATCGTGGAGGGGAAATGACCGGGGCCTGATGCCATGCCCGATCGCATCGCGAGGCACCTGAATGGCCTTCCGACCGACGCCGCGCGTGCCGCGCTGCTCCGCTGTTGCGGCGCGCGTCATTGGGTGGACGCGATGCTCGCCGCGCGCCCGTTCGGGAGCGACGCCGAGCTGCTGGCCACCGCCGAGCGGGTGTGGTGGGGGCTCGGGCGCGCCGACTGGCTCGAGGCGTTCGCCGCGCACCCGCGCATCAGCGACGGCGAGAGGGTCACGACCGACTGGGCGCGGCGGGAGCAGGCCGGGGCGGACGGCGCGGCGGAGGCGACGCGCGCAGGGCTGAAGCAGGGGAACCGCGCGTACGAGGAGCGGTTCGGGCACGTGTTCCTGATCTCTGCCACGGGCAAGACCGGCGACGAGATGCTCGGCGCACTGCGCGATCGGCTCACGAACGATCCGGTCACGGAGCTCCGGCTCGCGGCGGAGGAGCAGGCGAAGATCACGCGGCTCCGACTCGACAAACTGGTGGCCTCATGAGCGGCATCTCGACCCACATCCTGGACATCGCGCGGGGGCGGCCCGCGGCGGGCGTCACGGTCTCGCTGGCGCGCCGCTCCGGCGACGGTTGGGCCGAGCTCGCTGCGACTCGGAGCGACACCAACGGGCGCGTCGCGAATCTGCTCCCGGGCGACGTGCAGCCTCCGGCCGGGACGTACCGCCTGCGCTTCGATACGGGGGCGTACTTCGCGGCCCTGGGCATCTCGCCGTTCCATCCGTTCGTCGAGATCGTATTCGAGATTCGCGATGCCGAGCAGTATCACGTACCGCTGCTCGTCAGCCCGTTCGGTTACACGACGTACCGCGGCAGCTGAGTCGCCCGTCGTGAGCGCGCACCTGGAACAGTGGCTCAACCTCGCGCTCCGCTGGGCCCACGTGATCACCGGTATCGCGTGGATCGGCACGTCGTTCTACTTCAACTGGCTGAATAGTCGGCTCGCCCCGCCCCCGCCCGCGAGAGGAGAGCCCGGCGTCGCGGGCGAGCTCTGGGCGGTGCACGGCGGCGGGTTCTACCGCGTCGTGAAGTACACGGTCGCTCCCCGAGAGCTCCCCCGTACGCTCCATTGGTTCAAGTGGGAAGCGTACGCTACCTGGCTCACGGGCTTCGCCCTGCTCGTGCTGGTCTACTACTTGGGCGCGGCATCGTTTCTCGTCGATCCCCAGGCCCGGCTGTCACCGGGCGCAGCCGTAGCGGTGGGGCTGGCGACGCTGATCGTCAGCTGGCTCGTGTACGACGCCCTGTGCCGCTCGCCGCTGGGAGCCAGGCCGCTCGCCCTCGCCGCGACGCTGTTCGTGCTCGCGACGGCGCTCGCGTGGGGACTGGCCCAGCTGTTGAGCCCGCGCGCGGCGTACCTCCACGTCGGGGCCGCGATCGGGACGATCATGGCGGCCAACGTGCTCATGGTCATCATTCCCGCCCAACGGGAGATGGTCGCCGCGCTCACCGCGGGTCGCCCTCCCGACGCGGCGCGTGGCCAGCAGGGGGCGCTGCGGTCGCTCCACAACAACTATCTCACGCCCCCGGTGCTGTTCATCATGGTGAGCAGCCATTACCCCGCCACCTACGGCCACACGCTCAACTGGGCGATCCTCGCGGGGCTGGCGGTGATCGGGGTTGCGACGCGCCACTGGTTCAACCTGCGGAACCAGGGCCGGAGGAACGTGTGGATCCTCCCTGCCGCCGCGCTCTCACTGGTCGCGCTGGCGCTCGTGACGGCCCCGCGGTCGGGTCCCGCGCTGTCGAGCGTCGGCAGTCAGGTCTCGTTCGCGGACGTGCGCCTGATCGTCGCCCGCCGCTGCGCCCCGTGCCACTCGAGCGCGCCCACCATGGGTGGGCTGCGGGAGGCGCCCAAGGGAGTAGCGCTCGATGCGCCCGAGCAGATCCGGGTGAGCGCCCCCCGTATCCTGCTCTTCGCCGTCGAGACGCAAACGATGCCGCTCGGTAACGTCACGGGGATGACGCCGGAAGAGCGGGACCTGCTGGGGAGATGGATCCGGGCGGGCGCACTCCTCAGGTAAGGCCCGCAGGGCGAGCTCGGCGGGGGTGATGGGGCGTCACACCCGCTTTCCCCAGAAGTCCCGCAGGTCGTGATACAACAGCCGCGCCATCACGCGGGTGCGGTAGTGGGCGCTCGAGCGGATGTCGTCGATGGGAGTGACATCCCGCGCGATGGCGGGCAAGAGAGCTTCTGGGGATGCGATTGGGGTGCCGGTCTCGAGCAGTCGCTCGACCGCGGGGCAGCGGCGGATGGTGGGCGCGACACTCGCCGCCACCACCCGCCAGCCGGCGCCGGAGTGGGTGACGGCCAGACCGACCTTCGCGATCGCCTGGGCCCGCCGCGCGCCGACCTTCTCGAACACCTGGTAGGAGTAGCGGCGGCACGGGATGCGGATCCCCACGACCAGCTGGTCTGGACGCCGCTTCATCTCTTTGTAGCCGGAATAGAACCGGTCCAGCGGGACGTCCTCCCGGCCGCGCCGCGACTCGAGCACCACCACCGCGTCGTAGGCCATGAGGACCGGCACGCCGTCGGCGGCGGGCGAGGCATTGACGATGTTCCCGGCCCACGTCCCCCGCGCCTGGATCTGGATCGCCCCCACCTGGCGCGCGGCGTCCACGAGCAGCGGAAACTCCTTCCCCGCGCGCGCGTCTCGGATCACGTCCCAATAGGTGGTGAGCGCGCCGAGCAGCAGCTCGTCCGCGGTCCAGCGCACCGCCTTCAGGGGATCGAGCCGGGACAGGTCCATGTAGGTCCGCTCGTGCGCCTCGACGCGAACGGGCCAGTGCACCAGCAGGTCCGTCCCGCCCGCGATCGGGACCGCCGTGGCGTCGTTCGCGAGCTGGTCCAGGGCCTGGGGCACGCTGGCAGGCAACAGAACGTTCACCCTTCCCCCTTCCCCTTTCCCCTTTCCCCAAGCGCTTCCTCCACCGAGTCGATGATTCCGTCATATCCCGTGCAGCGACACAGATTCCCCGCCATCAGCTCGCGGATGCTGTGCGTACCGAGCAAGTCGGGATGCTCCCGGATCCACCACGCCGCCATCACGACGCCTGGAGTGCATGCCCCACACTGCGTGGCGCCGCACCGCTCGAACGGCTCGAGGGCGCCCGGGTCGAGGAACTCTACGGTCTCCACCCGCCGCCCGCGCACCTGGTAGGTGGGGACGAGGCAAGAGTTCACCGGCAGGCCGTCCAGGTACACGGTGCAGGCGCCGCACTCGCCCTCACCGCAGCCTTCCTTAGTGCCGGTGAGCGCCAGCTGATAGCGGAGCGTGTCGAGGAGGCGGGCGGCGGGATCCACCCCCAACGACACGGGCTCCCCGTTGAGGGTGAACGCGATCGAGATTGCGGATTGTGGATTTCGGATTGCGGAATGGCCGCTCATGGCGCCGAATCCGCAATCCGCAATCCGAAATCCGCAATCTCCAGGAGGTCCATCAGCCTTTCCGGTGTGAGCGGTATCGCCCGCGGGTCCGCCCCGGTAGCCGCGGCCACCGCGTTCACGATCGCGGGCGCGGGTCCGTCGATCGGCAGCTCGCCCAGCCCCTTCGCGCCGCCGGCACCGTGCGGGTACGGGCTCTCGAGGAACGCGACGCGCACCGCGGGGACATCGTCCGACGTGGGGATCAGGTAGTTGGTGAGCTGATTGTTCGCCATCGCCCCGTCCCGCCACTTGCACTCCTCCATGAGCGCCCAGCCGATCCCCTGGACCACGCCCCCCTGGACCTGTCCCTTGGCGAGCGTCGGGTTCAGCACCTTGCCCACCTCCTGTACCGCGACGAAGTCGATCACGCGGGTGGCGCACGTCCGCAGATCCACCTCGACCTCGGCGACGTAGGCGGCCCACGCGAACGCACCGTAGGCGTCACCCCGGTACGTCTGGTCGTCCCACGCGATGCCGGGCGGCTTCTCGTAGGCCGCTTCGCCGAACAGCGGCTCCCCGGGGTGGTCCCGGTGCCACTGTCGAATCGCCTGCTTCACCGCCGCACCGTGTGCCGTGTCGTCGAGGCCCACGCGGCGGCGCAGATCGTCCGCCGCCCGCTCGACCAGTCCGCCCACGATCATCGTGGTGCGCGACGCCACCGTGGGGCCAGAGTTCGGGACCCGCGCGGTGTCGGCTTCGGCGATGGTCACGTCCTCGGGCTCGAGGCCCAGGCGTGCCGCCGCGAGCTCGGTGAACACCGTGAGCGTCCCCTGGCCCATCTCGATGTTGGCGCTCAGCACTTCGACCCCGCCGTCCGGGCGGCCCGCCACGCGCAGCCGCGACTTGAGCGCGACCTCCCCGCCGCCGGTGAACCCGGCCCCGTGATAGAACGTGGCGAGCCCGGCGCCTCGGCGGAGCGTCGGGTGCGTGGCGTTGAACGCGGCGTGCTCCCGCTGCTTTTCCCGGTAGCGGGACAGCTCCAGCGCCCGCTCCATCACGGCCCGCCGGTCGGTGCCATCCCGGATCACCTGGCCGGTGGCGGTCGTCTGGCCGTCCGAGAGCAGATTGATGCGCCGCAGCTCGATGGGATCGATGCCGAGCGTCCCGGCGATCACGTCCATGTGGCGCTCGCCCGCGAACTGCGACTGGGGAGCGCCGAACCCGCGGAACGCACCGAACGGCACCGCGTTCGTGAACATCGCGCGGCCGGTGATGCGCACGTGGTCGCACGCGTACGGCCCGGCGGCATGGATGATCGCGCGCGATAGGACGACCGGCGACAGCGTCACATACGCACCGCCGTCGATCACCACCTCGATGTCTTGGGCCAGGAGGCGGCCGTCGCGCCCGAGCCCGGTGCGGTGCCGCACCAGCGCGGGGTGGCGCTTGGTGGTCGCGGCCATGTCCTCGCCGCGGTCGTAGATCAACTTCACCGGCCGACCGCTCTTCAGCGCCAGCAGCGCGGCGTGCAGCGCGATGTGTGAGGGGAATTCCTCCTTGCCGCCGAACCCGCCGCCGGTGGGCGTCTGGATCACGCGGACCAGGGGCTCCTCGCGCGCGAGCGCGTGCTGCAACGCCTTGAGGACGTAATAGGGACATTGCATCGAGCCCTTCACCATCAGCACGTCCCCCTCGAGATAGGCGATCATCCCCTGGGTTTCCAGGTAGACGTGCTCCTGCGCGCCGGTCTCATACGTCCCGGAGACGACCACGGGGGCGCCGGCGAGCGCGCGCTCCACTTCGCCCTTCTCGATCTTCAGATGCTTGATGACGTTGTCGCTGCCGTATTGGATCTGGTCCAGCGCGGGCGTGACGCGGAAGTCGAGGGCCGGCGGCTCGGGGGCGACCACGACCTCGACCGAGCGGACGGCGCGCCGTACCGCCTCGCGCGACGGGTGAGCGAGCAGCAGCACCGGCTCGTGCACGTGCCGCACGTAGCCGGCCGCGAGCACCGGCTGATCTTGCTCGATCAGGGCCACGACGTTCGGTCCCGGGATGTCGCGGTGGTCCGCCACGACGAACTGGGACCAGTCGACGTCCTTGCCGAACCGGATCGCGGTGACGCGGCCGCGCGGCGCGGGGCTGCGCACCGTCATGCCCCATAGAAAGCCTTCGAGCGGCAGGTCGTCCACGTACCGCTCGCGGCCGGTGAGCTTGGCGAGTGCTTCGCGACGCTTCATGGTGGAATTCTGTCGCCTTGCTGCGCTCCCGGCCAGGGCGTAACGTTGCGGACCTTGAGAATGACGCTGGTCGTCACGGTCAACGGCGTGCGCCACGAGCGCGCGGTGGAGCCGCGGCTGCTCCTCTCCGACTTCCTACGCCACGAGCTGGAACTCACCGGCACGCACGTCGGGTGCGAGCACGGCGTCTGCGGCGCCTGTACGGTGCTGTTGGACGGCGAGGCGGTGCGCTCCTGCCTGATGTTTGCCGTACAGGCCGACGGGCACGAGGTCGAGACCGTCGAGGGTCTGAGCGGAGGGGACGCTTCGGGCGACGCGCTGCATCCACTCCAGGCCGCGTTCCGCGAGGCTCACGGACTGCAGTGCGGCTTCTGCACCCCGGGC
>WNGA01002224.1_pt1 | contig 36007 bp, 28 predicted proteins | sample 5400061 | NCBI WGS metagenome assembly WNGA01 (sample SAMN13153366, study PRJNA577476) | soil metagenome | isolation source: 100 cm soil or saprolite under grassland replicate 2 | place: USA:California | collected 2016-06-15
TGCTGCTGTACCGGTTGGGAGCCGTTTTCATGCCCGTGCTATCGTTCTCCCCGGTTCCAGTGAGCGCCGCTAGCTCAACTGGCAGAGCAGCGGACTCTTAATCCGCGGGTTCGGGGTTCGAGTCCCTGGCGGCGCACCCTTATCTACTTGGTCTTCCGCTTCGTCGGAGCCTCCCACCAAGGTCAGCTTGGCCGCTTGGGAGACCGAAGGGAGACCATCCGTCCCCGTAGCCGACTCGTGACTTTCCGTGCGAGTCCTGCGGGGCACCTGAGCTGCAGTGCGCTCAGCCGCCTCGCGCGCCAGTCGGGGCGAGACGCTGGTGTAGGTGTCGCGGGTCAGCACGCTCGTCGAGTGGCCGAGCAGCTCCTGGACGACCTTGATGTCGACCTCCGCCTCCAGCGCCAGCGTCGCGGCGCCGTGCCGCAGATCGTGCAGGCGGATCGGCGGCAGTCGGGCCGCGGCGACCAGCTCGGTGAACAGCTTGGTCACCTCGGCCGGGTGGAGCTCACTGCCGTCCTCGTGGGTGAAGATGCGGCCCGAGTGGATCCAGGTGCCGCCCCAGGCCAGTCGTTCCGCGATCTGCCGTTTGCGCCACGCTTCGAGCACGGCCAGGGTCACCTTGTCGAGCGCGACGGTCCGTCCTCCCGCGTCGCTCTTGGGCTCGCCGACCTCTACCTCCCATCCGAGTTGCACGAGCTGCTCGGAGATCGTGAGGGATCCGGCGGCCTTGTTGAGATCGACCCATCGGGCGCCGCACGCTTCACCCCGCCGAAGCCCGCGATACGCAATCAGGTGAAACAGCGGATACAGGCGCTCGCCGTGGACGAAGTCGAGGAACAGGCCGGTCTGTTCCGGCGTCCATACCATCACTGGCGACGGTCGCTCGGTCTCATCGAGCCGATCGAGTTCGACCACCAGGCTCGCGATGGCCGAGGCGTCGCGCCGTTCCCGTGCGGCGTCCAGTTCCCGTTCGACGGCTGCGCGGCGTGCGCGATTCTCCTGCCACGCCGCCACGTGTTCGTCGGTCCACATTGCTGCCTTCGGCCGTTTGCCCGAATCCAGCTCCACGAATGTAGCCGGGTTGACGGTGATGACCTGTTCCTGCTTGATGGCGCGGTTCAAGGCGCTGCGCAGCGTGGCCCTGATCCGCTGTTTGGTTGCCGCGCTGACAGTTCGTCGCCCTTTCACCGTGGCCCGCTGCTTGGCGTCGCCGGATGCCCGTGCCGCGCGGATGTACTCGTTTTCGGCGTCGATTGCGTCGAACATCGCGGCGATGTGAACGACCCGGAGGCGGTCGATTGGCACATCGCCGAGGTGCGGACGCAGGTAGAGGCGAATGTGGGCCTCGTAGGACCGCCGGGTGCTCTTGCGGATCTTGCGCCGACCGGCCAGCCATTCATCGAGCCACTGACCGACGGTCATCGTCCCGTTGATGACCTGTCCCGAGTGGTACCGCCGACGTGTTTCGTCGTAGTCGGGCAGCGGCGAACCGTTGTCCAGTGCCTTGTCGATCGTGTTGACGATTTCCTGGCGAGCCTGATCCCCGGCCGGGCCTTCCTCGGGAATAGCGAGCAACTGCTCGATCTTCTGGCGGGTGTTCTCCGCCTCCGTCTGAGTCGAGTAGCCGCCGCGCTTCATGACCCGGCGCGGACTGCCGTGCACCACGGGCACCTCCACGCGGAAGTACCACTGACCGTGCCTTGGGTTCCAAGCGCCGTCTTTGCGGTGCAGCGATGGGCACTTCGCGCCGAGTTCGCGGCCACGGTCGTCCCGGCAGCGGCACCGCTTGTACGTCGAGCCGTTCATCTCACCTAGATCCTCCCCACCTGTCTCCAGGTACCGATCTTCGGTACCTAAAAAAGGTACCACACGAAATCCGCGGGTGGGTCCCTACCTGACGAGCGGCGTCCTGGCAGGCCGGTAGGCTGCTTCCGAGTTGGCTGGTGTGAGGAGAGCGAATGCCCCGCCGCGCTGCAGCGGACCCGAACCTGCCGCCCCTGCCCGTGCGGGAGAAGCGGAACCAGCAGGTCAAAATCAGGCTTACGGAAAGCGAGGTCCGCCAGCTTGAACAGCTCCGTCCGGACCTCGCCGTGTCTGGCATCGTCTCGCTGCTCGTTGACGATGTGCTCGCTGGCCGCCACAGGCCGGCTTGGGCTAAGCCGCTCGATGACTCGGGCCGGGCTTCCACCTCTTGAGCCGCGGAGTCGAGTGGCGATCATCTGAGGAGGCTGACAGCGAACCGTTAGCGGACCCGTTAGCGAACCCGTTAGCGCCGCTGGCCTCTGCCGTCCTCCGCACGCGTTGTACGGCAGCGACACCCTGGCTCGGCGCGTAGGCACCGATCGCCCGGCTGTTGACGAATCAGCGTCTGCTGGTTGGACGTGACCGGCTCGGCATTCTTTGCTATGGATGTACGGTGACCGGCGACCGTGCCACGGGTGAGCCGCCAGACCCCGAGCGCGATCCGGGGCTACGGCGAATCGGGGACCGCGCAGCAGCAGCGGGGCTGGAGGTGTGGTGGACGCAGTTCCGCAATCCGGCGACCGGCGCAGGCGAGGGCCCGCTCGGGTTGCGGGTCGCGTTTCCGGCCGGCCGCACTACCCATGACCTTCAAGTCGACGCCGACGACGTTGCACTGCTGGAGCGGTATGCGTTTGAGCAATGGACGTATCTCGTCGGCTATGACGCCATTCTCGATCGAGCCTCCGGTGACATCTACGCAGCCGTGGACCTACGTGGATCGATCTACGAGGTAGCCGCGATCCCGGGTGCCGAGAAGCTGACCTGGGACGAGATCCATATCGCCGACGACGGCGGCGGCGCCCAGGTCGGGACGGTGACCCCGGTCAGGCTCACCGCGCGACGCGACGACACGCCGTTTGTGGTCGAGCTGCGAACTCCAGGCCATGGCATGCTGCGCGCCGCCTGCGGTGGGCGCAACGAGCTGTGGGGCCTGCGTCTCACCGGGCTGGATACACGACGCCACGACGATGCGGTGCGGCTTTTGACCGAGGTGTCCACGGCTTTCTTCGTCGACCTCGACATCGCGTACAGCGTCAGCGGCCGGATCCGCCACGCGTTCGAGATCGGGCCCGACAGCGACGACTACGACAAGCCGCCGCGGTCGGCCCTGGTGCCACGATTGCCCGCAGTGCGGTACCCACTGGAGGCCGCCCGCCTCTACAGCTATGCCCGCTCGGTGTTGCAGATGCCGCTGCTGGAGTACCTGGCCTACTACCAGGTCATCGAGTACTTCCTGCCCACCTATGCGCACACGCTGGCCATCCGGCGGCTGCGCGCTGTTCTCAATGATCCACGGTTCGACCGCCACGACGAGGCTGCCCTCGGCCGAGTCGTGGAGATGCTCACCCGGGGTGGCCGCAACTACACCACCGAACGTGAACAGTTCCACGCGGTGCTCGCCTCGTGCCTCGATGAAGCGCAGGTTCGATCATTCCTCGCCGACTATCCAGCCGCTGCCAGAGCGCTCGCCGACAAGAGACGCATCACCGGCGTCCGCCCGGTGACGGTCAAGGACACCAGCGCGGGCATCGTCAACCAGGTCGCTGGCCGGATCTACGACCTGCGGTGCCGGATCGTGCATGCCAAGGACTCGACCGAGGCCGGCCGTGAACAGCTCCGGCCGTTTGACCGGGAAGCCAAGGAACTTCGTCACGACCTGAACCTTGTTCGATTCGTCGCACAGCGAGTTCTCATCACGTCCGCCCAGCCAGCCATCTGGGCGTGACGGACCTCGCGCCACGCGTCGACGCCAGGTCATCACTGGGGAGTCAGAGCCGGTGCCACATGTCGCCCTCCTGCTCGGCTGCGTCCACCTTGGCGGTAAGTGCGTCCACTAGGCCGATACCTCCCTCGAAGAGCATGGAGACGTCGCGGCCGTCAAAGAGGATGACGTTGTTCTTCGTCCCACGGGCGATCCGGACAACGTGATCTACTACGGCCTGGTCGAAGCCGGCCATCGATACGAAGATTCCCCGCGTGCTGTCGATCTTTCCGTCGACTTTCGCCTTGAAGTCCACCAGGTCACCGAAGTCTGGCACGTTGGCGCGCCACCGGGTCTCGACCAGGTACGTAAAGCCCCGAAAATGGAACGCCCCATCGATCTGCTCGCCCTTCAACCGGTAGGACGGCCGGTATTCCAGGTTGTAGACCCGGAATAGATCTGCCAGCAGGCGTTCAAAGTCGTATCCGCGGCGCTGCTGCTCGGCGTCGGTGCGAGGTTCCAAGCGGTTGAGTTTGATGAACGTGCCTCGAAGGCTCCCGAGCGTGATCTTGCGGTCTTGCACCGCCCGCGCTCGACGCTCGTTGGCGGCCCGGCGCGCGTCGGAGGCTGCCCGCTCCGGGTTGACCAACAGATGAGCTTCGGTGGCCTCGTGTTTGAGGGCGGACAGCGCAATCGCGCCCGCTTTCTGATCGGGTGCGTCGGGGTGCGGTCTGGTCATCCGACACAACTCCTCGATGATCTTCCGCTGCGTGGTGGCCCCACACTCACCTGTGGCCTGTAGATCGTCGAAGATGTAGCGAGCGATCTTCGCCTTGCTGACGCCCAGGTCGTCGTACTTGTCATAGAGCGTCCGTGGTACTCCGGCTGACACGAAGATGGCCCGAACGTCGTCCCGCCAGTGAAGGGCGTCGCGGCATACTCTGATGGCTGCCAGTTGTGCAGTTGCGGGGACCGGCTCGACGTTGGCCATGTGAGTTCTTGATCCTTCTTAGCGACGGTCGGGGAAGAGGGACGCTTCGTGGCCCGAGTAGGCGTCCCCAAGGGGGCGATGACGTGATCGAGGTTCAGCGGATCATGTTCGTCACGCCGTGAGGCAGGTTCGAGCTGCGTCCGACAGCAGCGGCTCTCAGGCGACGAGAGATCGCTGCCGCTAGGCGGAGTCAGCAGGCGGGGTTGTGGCAGCGAGCAGCATGGGATCGTGGTGATCGAGGCAGGTAGCGTGGTGGAGGCGGTCACGGCAACCGGGGAACGGGTAAGACTCCGGGCCGTCGGCAGGCCGACGCGTGGGCGCGACTTCCCAGTGGTGTGGGTTTGCACCGAGGAGGAGTTCCAGGAGGCTGAGAAGGCCGGTCGTCCCGTCAAGGGACTGCCGTGGCCGCTGGACGCCGTAGAAGCTGTGGATGACAGTGGCGGTCGCCAGCGATGACGGGCGACCGGCAGGACTTGCCGTAGATGCGTGCCAAGCCAACAAGATGGCTCGGCTCGGTCTCGGCTAGCTGTCTAGAGTCGTTGCTCGCTGCAAAAGTGCGACCAGCCTCGGGCGCCTCGTCTTCCGGAGGAGCAAACGGCGCACCCGTCATGCGTCCGTCGCGTTTTGCCGCAAACCACGTCTCCGATGGCGGTGCCAGTGCGGTGTCGTCCACTGATTCCTTGCGCGGTGGAAAGTGGTAGAAGCCCAGGAACCATCCGCTCCGCGCCCACCGATCCAGCTCGTCCAACCGGTACCTCCCAGCTCAAGATCGGTTGGTGCTCGCTGGATCAGCGATGAACTCCGACGGAGGTGTCGGGCACTGAATCCTCGGTCACAGTCGTTGGACCCGGCGGGAGTCTGGCGAGCCCGGTACAGACTGGCGCGCGTTGCCGTACGTGGTGCCAGTGTGGGCGCCCCCACATCCGCCTGAGGGTCGCTCACACCGATCCGATCGCGATGCCCAATCCAGCCGAGCTTGTCTCGCCCGGACGGCGGAGGGCCTCGCAGCGCCCGCTCGCCGGCTGGCGCTTGCGAGTCACACCCAATCGTAAGGGCCTTCATGATCTCCTCGGTGCCGCTTGGTTGCCTGTCTTCCTTGCCTCCCCTCGGGCAGGTGGGAGAATGCACCGGGCGAATCCGGCGGCGACCATCACACGTGGTCACATCGCTGTTCGCCGAGCGCACGATGCATCGCTGAAAGACAGGCCCGGGGGGCGGATGGTGATCGAGTTGCCGACCAAGGGCCGGCAGGTCCGCGTTGACGGCGCCTTGGTGACCGTTAGAGATGCCGATTGGGCCGGTGATGGCGCAATCGAACTCTTTGTCTTAGATGCCGACGGCCACCCTCGGCGAATTCTGCTCTCCGAGCAGCAGTTGGCTGCCGGGCTGGTGCCAGTCAACGATCGCGGTGGCGACCCCGAACGCGCACTTACCGGGCTGTGGGGGCGGTGGATGCAGCACGCCGTACCCCGCATTCGATCAGCCGTACTCGCCACTCGTCCGCTTCGCCCGTACGCCCATCAGGACGACGCCGTCCACGGCCACATGCTCAACCAGCCCCGACTGCGGTTTCTACTGGGCGATGAGCCCGGCACGGGAAAAACGATCATGGCCGGCATGTACCTCACCGAGGGGCGCCGGCAAGGTCTGATCCAAGGCCGGTCTGTGATCATCGTCCCCGCACACCTGGTCACCAAATGGGAGAGGGACCTACGTCGTCTCTTCGGTGTTGAGGCCCGACGCATTACCAACGAGGTCGCCGCCGACCCAGCCGACCTCGACCCCCGCTACGACGTTTGGATCGTCTCGGTCGACCTCTTCACCCACAACCCCGATGTGCGCCGCAAGATCGCCGGCCAGCGCGCCTCGTGGTCACTGGCGATCTTCGACGAGGCCCATCGGCTGACCCCTACCAGCCAATACCTTGCCGCCGCGCGACAGGCGGCCGGGCGCGCCCACCACCTGCTGCTGCTCACCGCCACCCCGCATCGCGGCAAGGAGCATTTTTTCCGCGGGCTGATGAACCTACTGGACGCGACGTTGTACCCCTGGGACCCGCGCCAGACCGACTATGACAACGCTCTGGTGCCGAGCAAGTTGTCATTTGTACGGCGAATGAAGGAGAACCTCGTCGACCACGACGGCAACGAGCTTTTCCCGCCCCGGTTCTCCGAGACCGTCCCCGTCCAACTGAATCCGTACGAGGCGGCGGCGTACGACGCCGTCATGGACTATGTCGACGCCTTCTACGCCGACAACGCCACCCTGGCACGGTCCATCTATGGCAAGCGCGCCGCCTCCAGCCTGCATGCCGCTGCGGCGACGATCAGCCGCCGCGAGGCCGCTCTCAAAGGTGCCGCACACGAACGCGGAACCCTTGTAGTGCCGGACGATCTCCTCACCGCTGATGGCCTTGGCGCGGCAGCCGATGACGATGAGGCGTGGGCCCGCGCCGAGAGTGCCCTCGTCGGGGCACGCACCCGAGACAAAGGCGCGGAACTCTCCCGCGTCGCGACGGTGCTGGAAGCGCTCCGTCAAGCCGACGACGCCGCCACCCCGGCCAAATGGACCGCGTTGCTGAAGCTCCTTAAGCAGCACGACATCCATCCCGGGCACGGCCAACTGCTGGTGTTCACCGAGTTCACCGATACCGCTCGCTGGCTGCGCAACCTCTTCGACGACGCGGGATTCAGCACCGATCTACTTGAGGGCTCCGTCGACTACCGCACCCGCGACTCCCTTCAGGAGCGGTTCCTGGCTGGCGCGTTCCAGGTTCTGGTGTCAACTGACGCGGGCGGCGAGGGAATCGACCTGCAGTCGGCGAACGTGATGGTCGACTGGGATCTGCCCTGGTCGATGGTGCGTCTGGAACAGCGCATGGGCCGACTACATCGGGTCGGCCAGTGCAACCCCGTGCACGTTTACCACCTGGTAGCCCCGCACACCCGTGAGGGCCGCGTCCAGGAGGTCATGCTGAGAAACCTCGAAAGCGCCGCCGAGGCGCTGGAGGGCAAGGTATACGACCTGCTCGATGCTACGGCAGCCCGGGCCGGCTTCGACTGGGGGAAGGCGATGGTGGATGCTCAGGCTGGCCGGCACGTCACCATCCCCGAGCCCTCCGCCCTGATCGAGACCGCGCGCGCCCTCGTCGCCGACGAGCGCTCTCTAAGCACTCCGGCCAACATTTCCGACGCCCTTGAGCGGTTCGCCACGGACCGGCTTGAGGCCATCAACCCCGTCATCGTCGATGCCATGGTCGACCAGCTCGCACGCAGCGGTGGCTGGACCGTCGGCCCGGGTCCAGCCAAGGGGATACGCCTGCTCAGCGCGGGGGCTGGAGGCAGCCTCCCGGAGGCACTCGGCGGCAAGGGCCAGAGCTACGTCGCCGCCGACGGATCCTCGGTACGCCAGGCCATCAACGACGGAGCCACCGGGCTGGATGACGTTGTCGTCCTCGGCCCAACGGAGGACGCCTTCCAGCAGCTCGTCGCCGATGCCCTTACCGTGGGCGAGGAGGATCTGGTTCGTGGTGCGGCTCTGGTCGACGGCGCCTCCCTCACCTCCTATGTGCTGGCGCTATTCGACGCCGACATTCAGTTACACGACGGCACGGCGCGCACCACGCGCAAGGCTCCGCTGCTCATCCGGTGCTCCGCCGGACAGGCGCTGCCCGTGGCGTGGGAGTCGCTCATGACACTGCGCGCGCCCGCACCCGGCGATCCGGCCCCAGTCGGGCCCACCTCACTAGCCCCCGCTACCAGGCACGACGCGACAGAGGCGGCCAAATCCGAGTTACGGGCCCAGGTCACAGCCTTGACTGCCGAACGGCGGGCATGGATCAAGGCCGCCAAAGTGCAGTTGGACGCTACCCAGTACCGGTTCGAAGAGTCCATCGCCGAGCGACCCGTCGCCGAGCGCGCCGAACTCCTCAGTCAGTTCACAGCATCGAAGGCGCAGCGGCTGGCCGTTCTCGAAGACATCGCGCAGGTCAACGCCAGCGCCGTCAGGCTGGTGGGCTGGGTAGCCGTCACCGGCGCCGCTCGTGCTGACCAGCTCGGCTACGACCCTGATGCTGAAAAGATCGCCATCGGAACCGTGGTCACGGAGTTGGAGAAGCTCGGGTACGACGTCGACGACCGGCAGACCGCCGGCCTCGGCTACGACCTGTATGCGCGACACCGAATCACCCGAGAGCAACGACTGATCGAGGTGAAGGGAGTGCAGGGGTCGCTGCGCGCGGTGTGGCTGGAACAGAACGAATGGGCGCAGGCCCAGCAACGCGGCACCGAGTACTGGCTGTACGTCGTCGACTCCTGCGCCACCACGCCGGTCGTCCGACTCCGCCAGCAGGACCCTGCCGCTGTTCTCGGCGGCCCCCGCCGCATCGAGCGACTCCAGATTCCCCTGTCCGAACTCAAGCGGCTGATCGGAGCCCAAGCATGACCACCCAGCTCGACGCCACCGCTGCGGCGCTGGGTGCGAACGCCGGCCCGGCGAGCGCAATGCCAGACCTGACCACGCGCCTTATCGACACCTGGTTCCCCTGCCCGGAAGTGGACGCTGCGGTCGGCACTCCCGAGGGATCTGGCCGCAGTGAGAAGGCGTTGTTCACGTGGTTCGCTTCCCGGCCGATCGCTCAGGCGCGCGCTGCCGTCCTGTGTTCATTGCTGCCGGACACGCCTGATAACCGCGCGGATATTCGGACTGCGGTCCTGACTGGTGACGAGGCCGCGATTGCGCGCCTTCGAGCACGCATCGCTGAGCAGTACGGGACGAAACTTCCCGTTGTGCTCGACATGTTCTCCGGCCGAGGGATCATCCCCTTGGAGGCTGCACGCGCCGGGGTCTCTGCCATCGGGACCGATCTGTCGCCGGTCGCGACGCTCGCTGGCCGGCTGCTAGCCGACTACCCGATGCGGGACTGGTCGGCCGAGCCGCCCCTGCCCTACGCCACGCCGCAGGACGTCGGCGACGAAGAGGAGGACGCGCCGCCGATGAGTTCGCGGCGCGGCAAGCGCAAGCCGGCGTTGGCCGAGCCGACGTTCGAGGGTATGGACGGATTCGCAGGCGAGCCGCGCCTGCTCATTGACGTACGCACGGTCCTGGCCGAGGTAGGCCGGCGGGTCGCGGCCGAAGTTGCGCACCTGTATCCGGGTAACCCTGCCCGGGGCGGACAGGTTCCATGGGCGTACCTGTGGGCGATTACCATGCCATGTGACAGCTGTGGACGACGATTCCCGCTCATTGGATCCATGGTGCTTCGATACCCCTATAGGCGGAGGCACGACGACGGTCAGGCCCTCAGGCTTGTCTTCGACGGCGATGAGTGGCGGACCCAGGTGCATCGCGGTGCCCCGCAGCAGGCGGCCATCTTCTCCTCACCCACGGGTCGGCGAGGTAAGTCGGCGCGATGCCCCTTTCCGGCCTGCGGGCACACCCACAGTTTGGCCGTCGTGAAGGCCAAGGGATTTGCTGGTCAGTACGCGGACGCCATGCTCGCGGTCGCGGAGACTGACCCGGAGACCAATCAGAAGATCTTCCGTGTGCCCCGGCCAGATGAAATCGTAGCTGCAGCCGGCGCCGATCCAAGTCTCCTGCCGTCTATCGCTGGAATGCCTGCCGTTCCGCACGAACGCATTCCAGTTGGTAATAAGGACAACGTTCGCGCCAGCGGTTATGGCTACTCGACCTACGGGTCGATCATGAATCCGCGCCAGGCAGTGCGCTTCGCGATCACCGCGCGAGTCGTCAACGACGTCTACCGAGAGTTGACTGAGATCGTCAGTCTTGACTACGCCCGAGCCCTCGTAGGATTTGCTGCCGCGAACATTCCACGCCAACTGCGTCGATCGACTCGTGGCGCCAACCTGTTGTCGCATGGCAACGACGAGGGAACGGCGCAGAACCGATGCCAGGTAGGGGACGTGTTCTCCTCGCAGTCGGTCATCAAGTACCAGTTCGATTACCTGGAGGCCGGGCCCGACGCTGGCCCCGGGACGTGGACTTCAGTTTCGACCAGCCTCGTGAATGCCCTGAAGAAAGTGCTGGAAGAGAATCACCTTAGAGGCCATGCGGGAAAATTCCGCCGAGGGTCTGCTGTCGCCCTACCATTCCGCGACGGTACAGTGAATGTCGTCGTTACCGATCCGCCATACTACGACATGATCGCGTATGCGGATTCCTCAGACATCTTCTACGTCTGGTTAAAGCGCGCACTCGTCACAGCAATGCCAGACCTATTCGACGGCTCACTCGACGACGCAGACGGGTTGCAGGACAAGGCTGACGAGATCATTGTGAAGGGTCGCGGCGCCAAGGGCGCAGGCGACCACCGAAGCGACGAAGCGCGCTACGAGCGCCTCTTAGCGCAGTCATTCGCAGAGGCGCGGCGTGTGCTCAAGGCTGACGGTCACTTGACGGTCATCTTCGGTCACTCCGACCCGGAGGCGTGGAAGCGGCTGCTGACCGCCTTGGCCGATGCCGGCTTCATCGTGACCTCCTCGTGGCCTTCCCGCACTGAGACAGCGGTCACCGGTGTCGCAACCATTTCGGTCACCGTCTCGATCGGCGCCCGCGTCGCTCCCGACAAGCGGCCAGTTGGCATCGCGGCCCAGATCGATGCGGAAGTAATCGCCGAGGTGAAGGGCCGCTGCCGCGGGTGGGACGCCGACGGTTTCGCGTTGGAGGACCAACTGATGGCTTCCTACGGCGCGGCCTGTCAGGTCGTCGGCAGCTACAGCAAGGTGATCACTCCCGACGGCAGCAGCGTGCCCTTGGAGCATTATATGACGCTCGCCCGGCGTGCCGTGCGCGACGCTGTCGCCTTGCGGTTGGACGAGCTTCCCTTGGAGACTTTTGACCCGCACACCCGTATGGCGATCTTCTGGCACGAGGTTCACGGCCGCGTGGACGTTCCCAAGGGCGAGGCCAGGTTCTTTGCGCAGTCCGACGGCCTCCGTCTGGAAGACCTGCGCGGCCCCATCCTTGCCGAGACCAAGGCCGGTTTCCGGCTGCGGCACGATGCCCCCAGCCGGCTCACCCCGACCTCCAGTGTTTACGAGGTCATCCGCGGGATGGCGGCTTGCTGGTCGGCCGGCACCGAGGCGGTCGCCGCCTGCCTCGCCACCGCTGAGCGGGCGCCCACCGACGCCCACGTGTGGGCCCTCGTCGACTGGCTCACCACCAAGCTGCCCACATCCGACCCCGTCGCTGTCGCGTTGGCGGCAGTCAAGCGCAACCGCGGATCCATCCAGGCCGCCGCCGCTACGCGAACCGCCGCCGCTGCGGTCGCCCAGCCCAGCCTGTTCGAGGAGACCCCGTGACCGGACCCGCCTACGGCACCCACTGGGCCGACGTCCTGACCCTGCGCGACGAGGTCCGCCTCACCGACGGCTCCGTCGGCGAACTGCAGATGAGCCTGGCCAAAGCCGTCTACCAGACGGTGCCTGTGCCCTACGCCAAATGCGCGTATTACACTGAAATCACCCAGCCCACCCCGCTGCTAGGCCGTGTTTCAGAAGTAGAGGAAACGAGGGCTGACAGAGTCGCCGGCGTGTCGGTGATCGATAAATGGCGAGGTCTCCGGTAGATGGTTCTTCGACCAAAAAGACCAATACCCCGGAGACCTCGTGGACACCCTACCGGTGGCTGCGCGGGCGGACCTGACTGACGCGCAGTGGGCGGTGCTGGAGCCGTTGCTGCCCAAGGGGAAGAAGCCAGGCCGTCCGCCGAAGTGGACCAAGCGGCAACTGATCGACGGGATCCGGTGGCGGACTCGGGTGGGCTCGCCGTGGCGGGACGTGCCTTCGCGGTACGGACCTTGGCAGACCGTGTATGGCCTGTTCCGCCGCTGGCAGCGTGATGGGACGTGGGCGCGGATCCTGACTGGGTTGCAGGCCCGTGCGGACGCCGCCGGGTTGATCACGTGGGACGTGAGCGTGGACTCCACCATCGCCCGGGCGCACCAGCACGCGGCCGGAGCGCGTAAAAGGGGGATTTGCAGACCGAACCACCCGGCGGCGCCTACGGTGTCGAGCCGCCGGATCACGCGTTGGGGCGCTCGCGGGGTGGGTGGACCACGAAGCTGCACCTGGGCTGCGAGCAGGGCCGCAAGCCGCTGTCGATCCTGATCACCGCCGGGCAGCGCGGGGACAGCCCACAATTCGCCGCCGTGCTGGAACGCATCCGGGTACCCCGCCTGCACGCGGGTCGGCCGCGGACCCGACCGGACCGGGTGCTGGGTGACAAGGCGTACAGCTCGAAGGGTAACCGGGCGTATCTGCGGCGGCGTCGGATCCGGTGTGTCATCCCGGTCAAGGACGACCAGGCCGCCAACCGGCGCCAGCTGGGCTCCAAGGGCGGCCGACCTCCGGCCTTCGACACCGAGGCGTACAAGCAGCGCCACGCCGTGGAGTGCGGCATCAACCTGTTCAAGCAGCACCGCGGCGTGGCCACCCGGTTCGACAAGCTCGCCGTGCGCTACGAAGCCACCGTCCACGTCGCCGCGATCAACATCTGGCTCCGCTGCCTGGAACGGAACTTCTGAAACACGGCCTAGTCGGCTTCCTCGGCCGGGTCGCCCGCCGTCTGGGCGTGAAGGGTGTGGAGGCGCAGGCATGTTTCCACCTCGACCAAGGGATGGGAGGCGGCAAGAGCCACGCCCTCGTCGGCATCTGGCACATGATCAACAGTGCTGATGCGTTTTTCGCCTCCGATCTCGGTCACTCCGTCGCGGCCGAGGCGACCGCCGGCGGGCACGCCCTCAACCTGAGCCCGGTCGTTCCGGTCATGCTGATCGGCGACTCCATGTCGCCGGGCAAGACCGACCCTCGGTTCGGTCCAGCCACGGACCTGTTCGGACGGCTCCTGTGGCTGCTGTTCGATGGCCATTCCGACCGCATGAGCCGCTGGCAGCACTACGTCGACCTCGGCGCGAACAAGGCCACCCTGCAGGCCGTCTTCGCCGAGGTCGCTCGCCCCGTGCTCGTCGTCGTCGACGAGCTGATGGATTACGCAATGGCGCTTACCGATCAGACCGCCATCGGCGGCCTACCCGGGGAGCAGGCGTTCCTTAACGCCCTCGCCGACGCGGTGGATGACCAGCCGCAGGTAGCGCTGGTCGTGGTGATGATCCGCAGCGATGAGGACCAGGCTGGCTACCACCCCGCCGCGGAGGACATGCGCGAGTATCTTGCCGCCCGGCTGCGGCGCAACGGCGAGACGGTCACCGTCACCGAGCCGGCTGACTTCGCCCAGATCATCCGCCGCCGCCTCTTCGCCCGGGCCGATGTCGACAATGCCGCGCGTACGGCCGCAGGCGCCTACGTTGCGGCCGCGGACGACGCATGGGCGACGCAGGTGTACGGCAAACTCGGCTCCGGTCGTACCCTGGCCCGGCTCACCGAGCGGATCGTCGAGACCTATCCGTTCCACCCGGACCTGTTCGAGTTGGTCTCCAAGGAGTGGTCCGTTGTCCAAGCCTTCCAGCGGGTCCGGTCTACCGTCGCCATCTTCGCCCGGACCGTGCTGCACTGGGTGACCCAGCACGAGGCAGGTCAGTGGGCGCCCGACCTCGTTGGCCCGGGCGACATTCCGTTGCACACTGACGCACTGGAGGCGCTGCTGTCCTCCGGTGTTCTGGCCGGCAACGACCGCGCCATTCAGGGCTTCCGGGCTGTGGCCAACACCGACGTGGTCCGGTCCGGCGGTGGGAGCGGAACGGCGTTCAACCTGGATGCCGCCCTTGCGGCCAACGGTGTGGCACTAGGTCAGCCCGCGCCGGCGGTGCGGATGGCGACTGCCTGCTTCGCCTACAGCCTCGTGCCCCGCGCCCAGGCCGCGCGCGGCGCCACCAAGCCTGAGCTGATTGCCGCCCTCGCTGGTCCGGCCGTGCCGTATGCCGCCGCCGAGGAGGTCTTCAACGCCCTTGTCGCCGGGCCAGTCCAAGGTGGACTAGGCGCGCTGGAGCGCACTCGGCCCGCGAACGGCAAGGGCGTCGAGCGCTTCTACTTATCGATCAAGCAAACATTGAACATGTATCACGCCAACGCGATGACCATGGTCAGCCACGATCTCGCCTTGGACCGCGTGTGGAAGCGCGCCCAGCAGTTGGCCAGCAAGGGCGCCTTCAGCAGCCTGCTCTTCGTCGAGCAGTCCGTCGGGGGCAAGACGGCCGCGGTCGCCTGCTTTGCCGGAGTAGACGGGCAGGAGAATCGCCTGGTTGTCGTGGATCCCCGCCGATGGACTCTGCTAAACGGCAAGGATGCAGCTACCCGCGCGGACCTCGACGTCGCTTTCGGGATCACGCCCGGGCTGGCCAGCACCTACCCGGCGTCGATGGTTGTCGCCTTGGTCAACACCCAGCGGCGCACCCGTGCCCGCGATCGCGCCAGGGACGTGCGCGCATGGGAGATCGTCGTCAGCCAACTTGACCCCGCTGACGAGGAATACGTCGAGGCGTGCACCCGTCGAGACGATGCCCGCGGCAAGCTCGATGCTGACGTCAAATGGGCCTACCAGCACTATGCGTACATGCTGCGCACCGCAAGCGGCCTTGCCGTGCAGTACAAGACTCTGCCGGAGGCAAAGGCTGTCTCTGCTGGAAAGGTGGTCCCAGACAGCAAGACCGCCCTCGCTGGGCAGGACGTGTGGAACGACCTCGTCACGGTCGGCCGCGCGGTCGCCCGCGGTTCCCTCGCTCCGGAGTACGTCGGCCAGCTCATCGCCTCGGGCAGCTTCGGTCGCGACCTCACACCGAAGGAACTGTTCGCGCTGCCCTACACCAACCCCACGTGGCCGATGATCGCCACTGTCGACGACCTGCGCCAGGCCCTCTTCCAATTAGCGACCAGCAGCGAGTGGATGCTGACGGACAGTGATGGCATTGAGATTCGTCCCGCCGACGCTCGACAGATCCAGCCGGCGTCGATGCAGCAACTGTTGCGCCCCCGGCCAACACCAGAACCTGCGCCCACCACCGCGCCTGGTGCGGGAACTCGCCCGGACGATGACCGCGGCGGACCGGACGTCCCGACTGGTGGCTCACCGCAGACTCCCACCGGGGTCACGCCCGTCCAGTCAGGGCCCGGGACCGGACGCGGCCCTGGCGAGGACACGACGTACGAGGTGACCAAGGTCCGAATGCCACTGTCCTCGCTCACCGACGACCGCAAACGCGAGGGGGTGTGGGCCCTCATCCGAGAGCTTGCATCACTGGTTGATCCCGCGAAGATGAGCGTCGACATCCAGATGATCGGACTGGACATCACCGTAACAGCACGGGCTGCCGATACATCCCAACTGCTCGCCAAGGCGGAATCCCTGCCCGGCGTCACGGCCTCCATCGAAGACGAGGACGTGTAGGCAGGGCTTAGCTGCCAAGCCCATAGCGGTGCGGGGCGATCGTCTCACCGACTCGCCAACATCACCTGCGGCCAAGAGGGCTGGTGCTCTGCGGCGAGAAGAAAGTCGGCGCGGGCCGGATGGGCGACGCCGGCACGGCTGCCGCCAAGATGCTCGCCCGCTGCTGCAACCGCTGGAGGACTACCCGGGCTCAACAGCGCCAAGCGCTGTCGCTGACTACGCTGCGGCGACGAGGTCCCTGCCAACCCCAGTTGTAGCGTGCGCCGGTGGGGCCATCTAAGTCGCAAGCGTCAACAGGTTGCTGGCGTGCGCGTCATCCGGGAATGGCGGGTTCGGTGAGGTCGGCGTCGATGTCGGGGGTTGGCACGGTGACGAGCAGGTGGCGTATGTCGGCGTGCTCGTCGGTCGTGTAGCGGGCGCCGCGGATGACGACGACGGGGCGTCCGGCGTCGGACTGTCCCATCAGCGCGGAGGCTGCCGCGGCGAGTTCGTCAACGCGGTTGATCTCGCCCCGCATTGGGTTGCCGTACAGGTCGGTCTCGCCCGGTGCGGGGCGTTCCAGCGCGGCGATTCCGGCCAGGCCGATGGCTGCGCCGTGGGAGCCCTCGCGGTAGGGCTGGCCGAGGCTATCGCTGATGATGACGGCCACCTCCGCGCCGGTCAGTTCGCGGATGCGGTCGCGAATCCGGCGTGCCGAGTCGCCCGGGTTCTCCGGCAGTAGGCAGGCCCATCCTTCGGCGAATACGCCTGCGTTGGTGCTGTCCACCCCGCCGGCGGTGTCCACCAGCCCGCGCCGGTCCAGGGTCACCACGTGCCGCCCGATGATCTGCAGGACCGCGCGGGACTCGTCCAGGTAGAGCTGGCACAGCCGCGGGTCGCGGCCGGTGCGTTCAGCGAGGCGGTGCGCGCGTGCGGATGCGGCGACGGTGTCGAGCGACATTACGCGGTCTTCCGCCTTGGACACGATCTTCTGGGCGATGACGATGACGTCTCCGCTCGCCAACGGCAGCCCGTCGGCGGTCGCGGCGTCGACCACGACCGCGCCGAGGTCGTCGCCCGGTTTGATCCGGGGGATGCCAGGCAGCGCTCGCAGCATCATGTCCCACGTCGTCACGACTGTTCACCCATCTGTGGCCCGATCCGTACACGACATCGTCGCAGGCCGACCCGCCGCAACCGCGGACCGGGGGGCGTCAGGACCGCAGGTGTTTCCAGGCAAGGACCGGTTCGCCGAGGCGCGCGACCGCGGCGAGCAGGCCGAGACGCGCGGCACGCACGGCGGGTTGGTCGGACATCACAAAGACCTGGTCGAAGAAGTCCGCGACAACGTGGCACAGGTCCGCGCTCGCCCGTGTGAACTGTTCCAGATCGCTGACGCCCTCAATGGCGGTACGGGTCTTGACGACCGCCTCGTGCAGCCGGATTTCGACGGGCTCGGTGAGGGCGTCGGCGTCGTAGCGCGGGGCGGTTTCGGCCGGCACGATGCGCCGAGTACGTTGCATCGTTTCGACCAGGCGACCGAACTCCGGTGTGCCGGCCAGCGCGGCGAGCTGTGTCAGCAGCAGGTCGACCCGGCCGGGCCGGTCGGCGTGCACGAGTACGGCACGGATCCGGTCGATGGGTTGGCCCTCCTCGGCGAGGGTCTGTTCCAGCCGGCGGGTAAGGAACTCGGCCACCTCGTCGAGGACCGCGGCGGGCACGTCGACCGGCTGCCGTTGCGCGGCCAGCCGCAGGCCGTCGATCAGGGACAGTCTGGCGAGCATCGGTTGGCTGCGGTGGATGGCTTGCGCCGCGAGAGCGGCGCGGCGCATCGCGAACGGGTCGCTGCTGCCGGTGGGCAGGCCGACGGTGGCGGCCAGACCGGCGAGGTAGTCCAGGCGGTCGGCCAGCGAGAGAAGGGCGCCGGGGCGGCCGGTCGGTAGTTCGTCGCCGGCCTGGCGGGGTAGCTCCGCCTCGTAAAGCGCCTGGGCCACGGCCGGGGGTTCGCCGGCCGCGGTGGCGTACTCGCGGGCCATGGTGCCGGCGAGGCTAGTCAGCTCGGTGACCATCTGCGAGCCGAGGTCGAACTTGCACAGTTGCCCGGCCCGCCGCAGCGTGCGCCGGTCGTCCTCGTTGAGGTCGACCGCGGCGGCCAGACACGCGGCCAGGTCGGCGATGCGGTCGGCGCGGTCGCGCATCGACCCGAGCCGGTCGGTGAAGGTCAGCCCGGACAGGCGTTCCCGCATGGCCTCCGGTGTGGTGCGCAGGTCGGCGCGGTGGAAGAACGCGGCGTCCTCGTACCGGGCGCGCAGGACCGCCTCGTTGCCGGCCCGGACCGCGTCAGCGTCAACCGTTCCGTTGGCCACGGCCACGAAGTACGGCATAAGGCCGCCGGAGCGCCCGCGTACGGGCAGGTACCGCTGGTGTTTGCGCATGACCGTGGTTAGGACGGCGTCTGGCAGGCTCAGGTAGCCGGGGTCGAAGCGGCCCAGCAACGGTGCAGGCGCCTCGACCAGGTAGGTGATCTGGTCGATCAGGTCAGTTTCGGCGGCGGCGTCGATCGCCCCGTCCACGGCGGCGGCCAGTTCGCTCACGGCGGCCACGATCCGATCCCGGCGTTGCCGCGCGTTGAGCATGATTCCACCGGTCGCGACCACGTTGGGGTAGGTCTCGGCGGAGGCGACGGTCACCACCGGCTCGGCGGCGGTACGCAGCAGCCGGGTCCGCCGGTCGGCGGCGAGCGTCGCAACCGTCACGGGAACGAGCTGGTCACCCCACAGGGCGAGCAGCCAGCGGATCGGCCGGCTGAACGCCAGGTGGGGGTCGCGCCAGCGCATGTTCTTCGCCGAGCGCAGACCGGTGACGACACCGGCGAGCACATCGGCGGCCGCGGTCACCGCCGGGCGACCCGGCTCGTGCCGGGACGCGGCCAGGTGTTCGACCGCGCCGACGGTGACCCGGTCCAGCTCGTCGACCCCGACACCGTGGGCTCGGGCGAACCCGGTGGCGGCTGGAGTCGGCGTACCGTCGGGCCCGAAGGCGACCGCCACCCGGGGGCCGCGGACCAGCCGGGTGTGGTCGTCCTCGGCGGCGGCCACGTCGTCGACGACGGCGATCAGGCGGCGGGGGGTGGCGTGTACCGTGACCGGGCCGTGCCGCAACCGGGTTCCGGCCAGCCCGTCGGTGAGCAGCCGCTCGACCTGCTCCCGGGCGGCCCGCGCCTCGGCGGGCGGAAGGTCCTCGGTGCCGATCTCGAAGACCAGCCGCCGCGGCGGCTGGTCCGCCGAACCCTCGCCCGATCGGGTCGTTGACGGCGCGGAAACATGGCCCGGCAGTGACGCTGGTCGGGCCAGCCCGAGGGGATGGCCCAGCTCGGCCCGCCGGGCGATCCACAGCGCGGCCACCGCTGCGGCCAGCCGGCGCATCCGGCCGAACTCGGCCGCCCGCTCCGCGGTGGACACCGCACCACGCGCGTCGAGGACGTTGAAGGCGTGCGAGCACTTGAGCACATAGGAGTACGCGGGCACCGGCAGGCGCAGATCGACCAGCCGCTGCGCCTCGGCCGCGTACAGCTCGAACATCCGCCGGTTGTCCGCCACGTCGGCGTCATCCAGGTAATACCTGGACATCTCGTACTCGGCCTGGCCGAACACCTCGCCGTAGGTGACGCCGGGCGCGTAGGTGATGTCCTTGAAGTGCCGAACATCCTGTAGCGCCATCAGGATGCGTTCCATGCCGTAGGTGATCTCGACTGAGACCGGGTCGAGGTCGATCCCGCCGGCCTGCTGGAAGTAGGTGAACTGGGTGATCTCCAGCCCGTCGAGCCATACCTCCCAGCCCAGGCCCCAGGCCCCGAGCGCCGGGGAGGCCCAGTTGTCCTCCACGAACCGCACGTCATGCGCTCGGACGTCGATGCCGAGCGCTTCGAGGCTGCCCAGGTACATCTCCTGGGCGTCGCCGGGCTCGGGTTTGACGATGACCTGGTACTGGGTGTGGCACTGGATCCGGTTGGGGTTCTCGCCGTAGCGGGCGTCATCGGGGCGCACGGAGGGCTCGATATAGGCCACCCGCCATGGCTCCGGCCCGAGCACCCGCAGGAACGTGGCCGGGTTGAGGGTGCCCGCGCCGACCTCGGTGTTCACTGGCTGGACGGTGAGGCAGCCGTGGCCGATCCAGAACTGGTTCAGCCGCGCCAGTGCGTCCTGCATCGTCAGCACGTCATGCACTCCGTTCCTCGATGAACCCGGCCGGGACGCAAAGCCCGGCGGCGAAGCGAGGGGAATCAGTCGGCAGTCTACGCACCGGCGTCGCCCCTACCGGCCGGGGAACGTTCCGCGTCCATCGGCCGCAACTGCACGCTTAGGCCGCCGTCGAGGATCAAGGTCTGTCCGGTCGCGGCGTCGAAGCTGGGATCGCCGAACAGGGCGACGGCCCGCGCGACCTCGTCGAGGTGGGCGTAGCGCTGTCGCGGCACGAGCCGGACGAGGGCGGGAAGCCGCGCACCGTCCGCCGCCGTGGACGGCGACTCGGCAACCGGTCCGAGGGCGATCGTCCGGGGCGAGAGCCGGCTGCCGTGTTCCAGGGCGAGGCTGCGCACCACCGACTCGACTCCGGCCTTGGCCGCGTCGTACCCGACCAGGTACCGGTGTGCGCGGTGGGCGCCTACTGAGGTGACCACGACCGCGCTCGCGGCAATGTCGAGCCTGCCGGTGACCCGCGCGAACCGGTGCAGCACCAGGTATGCCGCAGTCAGGTTCTCCTCGACCGCGGTGGCGAACTCCTCGGCGGTCGTGTCGTCGAAGCTCCTCAGGGGTGGGACGGCACCAGCCGTGTGGTACAGCTCGGCGCGCGAGCATCCGGCGAGGAACTCCGTCAGCAGGTCCGCGAACGCGGCCGTGGTCGCGTCCAGCACCACAACCGGCGCCGCGTTGCTTTGGGCGGCGCTGCCGTCGGTCGGGCCGGCCCGGTCCACGGCGAGCAGGGTGCCGGGGTATGACCGCAGGCAGGTGGAGACGGCGGAGCCGAGCAGGCCGGCGGCGCCCACGACGATGCGGGCGGTGCTCATCGCGGCGGCCTGTTCAGCATCGCCGCGTACCAGGAGCCCCACCGGCGCAGGTGCGTGATCACGAGGCCGGCGTCGGCGCAGACCTGGCTGAGGGTGTCCGGGTCCAGCCAGACCCAGGTGAACCAGTCACCGACCAGGTCGCCGTAGCGCAGCCGCATCGTGATGTCACCCGGGTAGCGTCCCTGGGCGGTCGCGCTGCGGATCCAGTCGCGGTGCCGGTCGCCGATGCGCCAGTCGATGCTGCTGACGATCAGCGCACCGCGCGGGGTGAGCCATGAGGCGAGCCGGGCCAGGAACGCCGCCGCGGCCGCGCGGCTGCCGGCGATGCCGGGTCCGCCGCCGAGGGCCAGGACCGTGTCCGCGAAGTTGGGCGGCTGGTAGCGGTGGGCGTCGGCCACCTCGGCGGCCAGTCCCGCCGCGCGGGCGATCTCGATCGCCCGTGCGCAGATGTCGATGCCCGTGGCCGACAGCCCGCGCCCGGCCAGGATCTCCAGGTGGCGACCGGTCGCGCAGCCCACGTCGATGACCGTCTCACCGGTGATCCAGTCCAAGGCCACGACGTCCGCGGGTGGTCGGGCGCCCGGCCGGCGCAGCCACCAGTCCAGATCGGCGGTACTCAGATGCCCGTCCACCCGCTCCACCAGCAGGGGTTGGCCTGCCGCAGAGTCGGCCAGTGCGACACCGAGGACGTCGCTCGTCGAACCGTCCCGCGCGGCGTGGCCGGTCACGACGGCGGGTCCAGCCACTCGGCCGGCAGCGGCAGGTTGCGCCAGTCCGCCGGGGTGGGTTGCGCGGGGCCGCTGAAGGCCAGCACCCGTCGGGTTGGCAGCACCCGGGCCAGGGCCTGCATCGCGGGCAGGTTGGCGGACTTGACAGCAACGGTTTCCGGCCGCATGGCGGCGCAGACCGCCATCACCGCCAGGTGAACGGCGTCGTATCCGGTGAGCTGGCCACGGCGGCGGTGATGCCGTGTTCCGGCGGCGATGGCGGCGTCTGCGATGGTGAGGGTCTGCAGCGTCTTGTCCAGGCGCTCCGACAGGTCGGGGACGTCGGTGAGGAACTCCGCTGTGCCGTGGTGGTCGGCGGCCAGCCGTTGGTAGGTCGCGCGGGCGGCGTCAGCCGGATAGTCGGGATAGCTGAACCGCGGGGTCAGATCGTCGACGACGATCGTCACGGGTCCGGCGATCGACGCGGCTCGGATCAGGGCGCGGGTACCGTCCGCGACGCCGGGACTGCCCAGCAATGGGACGATGACGGGGTCTCTGCGGCGGTGCCCCTTAATCCGGAGCTGCGCGGCGCCACCCGGTGACGGTGTGGCGCATCGGCTCACCACCTGCCGTCGGAGCAGGTCCTTCCACAGCGGTGCCACCCGGGACCGGACGGCGTCGCGCATCGCGGCCCAGTCGTTAGGTGAAGTAGTAGCGGTATCGGTAAGGCCGAGCGTGAAGCCACATGCCCAGACAGCGTCGGTGCCGGCCGGGGGCCGCTTGGCGCCGGCCGGCGGCGCAGCGAACGGGTCTGCCGGATCGTGCAGGCGGCTCAGCGGCGGGCAGCAGTGCATCCGCTGCAGGTGCCGGCCGGGTAACACACCCTTGGTGAGGTAGACCCAATTGGTGCCGAGGGTGTCGGCAGCCGCCGCGACCACCAGATCGGGCAGATCGAGCAGACGACGGGTGTACGGCGTTGCGCAGGCACGGGCGAGCATCGCTGGGCCAAACAACGGATGGACAGCCAGCTCATCGACGGCCCGTACCGGAAAGCCCGCGGCCGTGGCAGCGTCGGCGATCGCCTGTACCGCCTCGTGTGCATTCGCCTGCGTCCCGGCCCGTCCGGTCGGCACGGGCACCAGAGCAACACTCGCTCCGCCGCGGATCGCCTCGCACCCGGCGTCCACGAGGTGATGGAAGGTAGCCGTGGTGACACGCAGCCTGCCGGCGTACAGCAGGGGGAACAGCAGCAGGTCGTCAGCCGCCCCGATGTCGTCCCAGGCGTCCGGCCAGCACGGCGCGGCCCGCTCCACCGCGTCGGGCAGCGTCGTGGCCGGGGACGCACTGGGTGGCAGCCACCGGGTGGACGCGGCAGCCAGGTCGCCGACGAGCTGGTCGATCGGGTCGGCGGCGGTCATGCGTACCCGCCCCATCGGGGAATGAGTCGCCACTCGTCGATTGCCTCGTCGGCAATACCGGCAGCGGCTAACGACCGGTCGAGAAGCTGCCGAATCACGCGGGGGTCACCGGTCGACCGGACACCTTCGCTGACCCGCCGCACCGCCTCACACAGCCGGTCGTCGGCATCGGCGGTCCACCAGACGCGATCCGGCGAGGCAGGGTCGAGCGACAGCACCGTGTAGAAGTTAGGCAGCTTCAGCCATGCCGCGTGCACCACGCCCAGCGACAACGGAACCGGAACCCGATCGGCCAGGTCAGCCAGACTGTCGAGGGCCTTGCGTGCCACGCTCACGTCGTCTGCCGTCTCGACCGCGACGAGAACGTCCAGGTCGGATTCGTCGCACGGTTCCTTGACCGAGATCGGTGACTGAGACCCCTCCACGTACACCGGCAACAACCCGCCCACCGCGGCGAACAAGGCGTCCGCCAGTTCCGGCGTGAGGATGCGCGGCCGCGGACGCACCGGCTTGACATACTCGAACGGCCCGACCCGGCGTACCCGGTAGCTGTTCGGATCACGGCGCAGCGTCGCTGCCAAGGCGGTGAAGTCGCGGGCCCACATCCGCTCACCCCGGTCGTCCACCCGGAAGCCCGTCTCGGCGGTGCGGAAGACCGCGAGCGGACCGGCGGCGTCGATGCCCGATGCCTGCTGGACGTTCTGGAAACCTGGACTGACCGCCACTGCGTGGGCCAGCGCCGAGTCACCCACCCGCTCCACCGCGGGGACGAACGCGTTAACGGTGACGTAGACGACGCCCTCGATCGACCGCGCAGCCACGGTGTGCCGCCACTTGGTCGGGACGAACACCATGTCGCCGGGCAAGCACTCGAACCGCTGCGGCGGGGCTCCGTCTCTGGTAAGCGTCGCTTCGCCGACGCCGGAGATGAAGACGAAGGTCTGTTCCATGTCCGTGTGGACGTGCTCCGGCACTGATCCCCCGCCGGGCACCCGAACGAGGAACGTCTCGGTGGCCAGCGACCGCTCGCGTGGCAACAGAAAGTCGTTGGCGTGGGTTCCGAAGTCGAACGGGTCGCCGTCGGTGATCCGGCAGTGAACCGGCGTCGGAGTTGTCATGGCGAGTCGCTTCCTTCCCTGGGCGGGTGTTGTCGTGTCTCGGTGGTCGGGGCGATCCGGTTGTCAATGAGGTCGGTATAGAACGCGACGAGTGCGCTGGCCGCGTCCTCCCACGTCGGCACGGCCAGCTCGATGTCGCCGGTGGCGGGGGCGGCCGCTAGCACCGCCTCGACCGCCTGCTTGTCGTGCCACGGGTCGACCGTCAGCCACCGCCGCCGGTTGAAGCCGGCGCCGTAGAGGCCGCGGCCGCCGGTCGGGGCGGGGCTGAGAATGCGTTTGCCGAGTTGCAGCGCGGCCACCAGGACCCCGCTGGAGTACAGCCGCTGATACGGCAACGCGACCCACTCGACGCTGGCGAGCAACGCCCAGAACTCGTCGTCGCAAGGGACGAAGCCGGGCCGGTACACCAACCCGGGGTTGGCCGCCGCGAGGTCGGTGAGCTGCCGGTGCGTGGCCAGGTCGTCGGGATGGCCCGCCACCACGAGCCGGGCGCGCCGACCGGCGATCCCTAGATAGGCGTCCGCGAACCGCGCGATCCCCTTGTACCCGCGCAGCCGGCCGAAGCATCCCACCGACCCCGGTGGCGGGTCTGGTCGGGCTGTGGACCGCACCGGGAAGCGGGGATGTGGCAGGTGAAGGACCCGCTGCGGCAGGCCGGGACGGACTCGTCGGGCGGCGGCCTCGTGGTCGCGGGAGAAGGTGTGTATGCCGTCGGTGATCCCGTCGACGAAGTCGAGGAACCGTGCCAGGTCCGGCGACGGCTCGTGCGGGCGGACGTTGTGTACGGTCTGGACCACGGTGCTTCCTCGCGCGACAAGGTCGGCGAGCAGCCGTGTTGCGGTGGCCGCGCCGACCTGCTTGGCGAGTTTCTCCGGCCAGTGCAGGTGGACGATCGTGGGAATCTCACCGACGGCCTTCGGTGGCCCAGCCGGTGCGGGATGGTCACGGACGTCCATGCAGGTCCCCGGACGCAGCACGGTGACCTGTAGCGACCGCAGTGCCTGCTCTGCCGCGTGGATGTACGGATTCCAGTCACACGTCTCGGGGACCTGCAGGACCGTTATCATCGCCGCACCGCCGTCGGCCGCCGCGCGGGTTCGCTTTGTCCGTCGTCCCCGTCGCCGCTCGGTAGACCCAGCCACGGCGCCGTCTGGTTGAGCATCCCCACGACCGAGCGCCGGTAGTCGAACCGGCCGAGGATCTCGCGGCCTGCCAGCCGCATCCGCTGGCGTTGCGGCGGGCTCACCGTCGCCGCACGGTGCAGTGCGGCGGCCAGACTCTCCGGGCTGTTCGGATCCGCGGTGAATCCGGACACGCCATCGCGGACGAGCTCGCGTAGGCCGCCGGCGGTCGTGGCGACGACCGGCGCCGCGCCGGCCGCGTACGCGTCAAGCGGGATCCGACCGAACGGCTCGACCCGGGACGGAACCACGACGCCGGTCAGTGACGGACACGTCAGCAGCGCTCTGATCCGCGGCGAGAAACGTGTCAGGAAGGTGACGTCCAACCCCCGCCGCGTGACGAGATCGGCCAGCCTCCTCTGATACGGCGTAAATTCACCGCCACGGCTGACTGCCGCGAGCACCACGTGCGGCACCCGCGCTCCCCGATCGCGCAGCAGGCACAGGGCATCGATCAGATCCTCGAACCCCTTCTCCGGTACGGCCCGGCCGAACGACAACCAGAACCCGTCATCGGTCTTCGTCGGCAGACCCACCGGAACGGCGCTATCCCAACGACAGTCGGAGTCGCACAATCCGTTCACCACATCCACCACGGCGGTGGATGGAATCCCAACCGCATCGACCAGATGGGTACGCATGAACCCGGAGATCGCCCCGACCAGGACACCCGACCGCGCCGCGCTGCGCAGGGTCCCCCGCTCCCACGCCACCAGCCTGGTGTGGTCCGGAATGTGCAGCGCGGCGCTGGACCGCGGGATCACCACGGTCACCCATCCAGGGTGCGGATTCACCAGCGCGGCCGCGCCCGAGAATGGAACATCACAGAAGATGACCAGACCACGTCGGTACCGTCGGCGAAGCAGGGCGATCTCAGCCGCCGCGGTCCTGGCCAACCGCCGGTAGCTGCCCAGCTCGCCGAACCCGCCCAGGCCGTCGGTACCGTCATCCAGATCACGTACCACCACCCGACGGCGCCAGCGTCGCAGCGACCGCACAACGTCGCCGTGCCAGCCTTTCTGATGGTGCTGGCTCGCCGGGTCCAGCCGCACCGGGAGGACAACCAAATCAACGGTGGCAGGTAGCGTCTCTGCGAGGATCTCCAGTAGCGCGCGGTTGCTCCAGCCCGCACCTGTTCCGGCGCCATAGAACCCATCATGAACAGCGACCGCGACGACCCCGTCCTCGACGGCGTCCAAGGCCGCAGCGGGCTCCCACGTCACGACGCTTGCCTGTGTCGCTTCAACGCCGCCGCCCCAACGGGACATGGCGGCAACGGTGCGAGCGGCCCTCCCGCTCGCGTCAGCCTGCATCGGCCGACCCTGATGGAAGCCCACGTCGATCCTCCCTTTCTCCGCCGTCGGTTCGCGGAAGCTCATGAGGTCTGTAGCCGGCCGCCCCCCGCGACGCCCGAGCTGATGTGGCCGCGTACGAGTCACTGCACCCAAGCGGAGACAACGTTCGTGGTTGAACAAGGCGCAGGGCAGGTGTCACAGCGGACGTTCCTCAGCGCGTGGCAAGGACGTAGTGTCCAGCGTCGGTGAGGACGGTGAGGGCCGCTTGACGTTGCCGGCAGGAATCGGTGGCGCAACGCAGGTGTGCTTGTATGACGGCGTGGGCCTGCTCGACGGTCAGGCTCTCCGGGACCGCCTCACAACTGGTGCTTTCCGCGATGGTGTGCGTCATGCGTTCGTCCGTCCGACTTCTCGTGGCTTGTTGGTCTCGATCGGCGACTCTGCGCCATCCTTGTCACGGGTTCTTCGACGCGAGGTGCTCGGATGCGCAGGGCTGTCCGTCATGGCAGTCGTGCCACCGCCCCGTACATGCCCGTCTGCGCCTCGGCGGCAAGGGGTTTCGGTTCCTGCTCGGGCCGCCAGTCCACGATCGGCACCAAGCCGGGGTCGACCAGTTTCAGCCCGTCGAGGAAGCGGGCGACCTCATCCCGTGTGCGCGGCCGGAACGTGCCGTGCCCGGCGCCTGGGATAGCGAGCGTGGCGAGCCGCTCGACGGTGTCGGCCGGCAGAGGGTCCAATGTCGCATGGGACATGGCCAGGTAGCTGCCGGACGGTAGCGCCTCGACCAACCGAGCCACGGCACGATACGGGGCATCCTCATCATCGAGGAAATGCAACACCGCGACGAGCAGCAGCCCAACCGGTTGGCTCAGGTCGAGCGTGCCGATCAGCGCCGGATCGGCAAGAATAGCCTCCGGCTCGCGCAGGTCGGCCTGCACATACGCGGTCGCGCCCCCCGGAGAGCTGACCATCCGGGCCCTGGCGTGAACCACCACGAGCGGATCATTGTCCACATAGACCACGCGCGACTCGGCGGCGATGGCCTGGACGATCTCGTGCACGTTCGGTGACGTAGGGATGCCGGTGCCGATGTCGAGGAACTGGCGGATCCGCGCCTCGGCGGCCAGGAACGACACCGCCCGATGCAGGAAGCGCCGATTCTCCAGAGCCGCCGTGCGGATGGTGGGAAACGCCTGCGCGATCTGGTCGGCGGACTCGCGGTCGGCGGCGAAGTTGTCCTTGCCGCCGAGCCACGCGTCGTAGCGTCTGGCAGGGTGGGGCCTGCCCGTGTCAAGCGGCCGGTATCCGCTGCCGGGCACTGTCACGCCCGGTTCTTCGCCGTTGGCTTGCGAGCCGGGTCCTGTCGTCGTCACTTGTGGCCGGTCCTCTGGTCTGGTTGCGGTCGGAGTCGGAGTATGGCTGCGTCGGGCCCGCTCGACGCGGTGATCGCGGTTGTGGGCTGGCGGCTTCCAGCGGGCTTGCCCCGGCCGTCACGGAACGGCTCCTCGGACTTGTGGCCAGCCTCGACAGCGACTGCCGATGAGGGTGGTGTGCCGCCGCCGTGCGGGGGCGGGCGGCGACACACCACCGGGCGCCTGGCCGCGTCGCTGGTTCGGGTTCGTCGCGGCCGGCTGGCGCCGGCTGCCCGAGTGTCGCGGGGGTGGGCAGCGGGTGCGACTGCTTTCGGGGGCAATCGGCGTGTGCGGTGGCATCGGTCTCGCCTCAGCCCAGCTCTGGCCGTCGGGTTTGCTCGATGAACAGGGCGTAGTAACGGACCAGCCCGTGCGGCACGTCGAGGTACTCGTGGGCGCCGACCGATCGCTGCGCGGAGGCCAGCAGATGCCCGGTCATGGTGTCGAGGATCAGGGTGTACTCGACACCGCGGTTGGTGAGGCTGACCACGGCGCCGGTGCGGCCGAGCCGGTCGGTGGCGCTGTCGCGGTAGCTGAGGCCGCCCGTGTCGGCGAGCACCTGCAGGACGGCGCGGCGCACCGGCAGGGCGACGTAGTGTGAGGTGTACAACTCGTCCACCGCACGCAAGGTGGCCTGTGGACCGTCTGGAAGTGAGTCGAGGATGGCGAGCTGGCGGGCCAGTCCGGTCGGGTCCGACGCGAGCGGCCCGGTGATCGGGCTGCGCCGGTGCCCGGGAGGGTGGATGCGGCGGGCGGTAGGTCCGTGGGCGAACTCGGCGTCGGTGCTGCGGTGGTCGGGGTTGGCACCAGTGAGCGTGAAGTCGGGCCCGATTTCCACCTCGATGCTGAGGCCGGAGCCGTCGCCGGCTTCCCACCTCCGGGTCTCGATCGCAACGACGGCCGGGGTGTTCGGGCGGTGCGGGGCGGGCGTCCCGGTCGTGTCCAGGATCCACCGCCGCTGGTGGTGGTAGGCGTATCCGGTGGCGGAGTCGTCGGGCACGGCGGTGATGGTGGCGGCCAACCGGCGAAGGCTATCCCGCGCCGATTCCGGCGATGAAGGCGGAGGGCTCTGGGCCGGCAGTGGCTCCGTGGCTGCGGCGGCGCTGTGGCCGGGCGCACGGATCGCGGTATCGGCCACGGATGCGCCGAGCAGCATCACTACAGCCAGCGCGGCGAGCCCGCGCCAACGCCCGCGCCGGTCGGGCTGCTGCGGTTGCGGTGTGGGGGCCTTCATGAGCAACGAAGCCTCTCGTCGTTGGTGGGGCCGCGACCGGTGATGGCGGTGTTGGCTGTCAACGCATGGCCGCCACGGCGAGGTCGCCGCGGCCCGCGTCCACGGCGGCGATGACTTCTCGGATGGTCGGGTTGTGCTGGCGCACGATTCGGCGTAGCCAGTCGCGGAGTCGGCTGACGGGTAGGTCGGGCACGTAGAGGAACGGGGCCAGCTCCAGCACGTCGACCAGGCCGCCGTAGCCGTTGACGACGGAGCGGATCTGGGCGCGGGGGCGTACCGCGAACGCCTGGTGGACGGCGGTGTAGATATCGGTGCGGACCAGGCCGGCGTAGCGGCGGCGGCTGGTGCGGTGCAGCACGCCAACGGTGACCATGTTGGCGCGTACCCGTTCGTACAGATCGGTGGCGGCGAAGGTACGTAGCCAGACCCGGAGCTGGTGGTGGTTTCGCGGGACGTGGCGGGTGTGTTCGATGGCAGCCAGTGCGGCGTCGGAGATTGGGTCGCCGGCAGGTTCCTCGGTGGTGATGGTGAGGCGGCCGGGATGCGGCAGCCACCGCTGCGCCGCGATGTCGAACGTCCATCCGATGGCGACGTGCCGGGCGAACCAAAGCTCCAGCAGGATCGCGCCGGCCAGTCCGACCGCGAGGGACCGCTCATTGGTGTGCGGCTGCCCGGTGTCGTCGTCGTGGGCGAGCAGGAACAGCTCGGCGTGCAGCGGCAGGCGGGTCAGCCGGTCGGGTGCGGTCGGCAACACGGTGCGGGCCTTGTCTACGGTCGGAGTGCTCATCGCCGGCCGTTCCCGGCGCGGGCCAGCGGTGCCGCCTGGCGCAGCCGCTCGTGTGTTCCGCCGTAGACGACGGCGCCGGGCAGGTACGCCTTGTCCAGGCTGGCGAGCATCGTGTAGTTCGGGTCGCACACGTTGCCGACCGGCGCCGTGCCGGCCTGGGCAACGAGCTGGTAGGCGTCCAGGGTGTCCAGCCCGGTCAGCTCGCCCGTCCAGGTCACCAGGTCGTGTTGGCTGATCCGGAACGCGTCCTCCAGCGGGCGGGCGCAGCCGACGGACATGAGTGCGGTGTCGGTCTCGATGCGCGGCCAGGGCGTGGCCACGCCTTTGATCACCTCGACGGTGATGGTGGTGTGCATGGCGACCTCGACCGCCACCCCCGAGACCTCGCCATGGCCCTGGCGGGCGTGCCCATCCCCGAGGGCGAGCAGCGCCCCGTGCACGTTGACGCCGAGGTACAGAGTGGTGCCGGCGCGCAGCTCCGGGGTATCCATGTTCCCGCCGTGGGCGTCGCAGGTGATGCTGCTGCGGGCCTCGAACCCGGCCGGGGCGACGCCGACGGTGCCGTGCATCGGGTCCAGCGGCAGGTCCACGATGTACTCGGTGGTGCGGGCGCGGTAGCGCACGGTGCCGGCGTCCGGGTCGATGTCGTAGAGCCACACCCGTTCGGCCAGCGGTGGCTGCAACATTGCCGTGGTGTGCGTGCCGGTAAGGGCGCCGAAGTGCGGGAAAGTGCTCGACACACCGACGTCGCGGGCCGGGGTGATGGCCAGTAAGTGCACCGCGAGAGTGTCGCCCGGTTCGGCATCCTCGACGAAGAACGGGCCGGTCACCGGGTTGAAGTACGGCATCCGGCACACCTGCGACGGCAGGTCGTCCACCGTGCGGACGGCGCCGCCGAAGCAGTCCTCGGTGAAGACGGTCAGAACGTCCCCGGAGCGCAGGTGGCCCACGGGTGCTGCGCCGCCGAAGGTGTAGGCCAGCTCGTCGGCCCGCGGGCTGTAGGTGATCGTCTCGGCCACGGCTCAGACCCTTTCGTGCACGGGATCCGAGCCGTACCGTGCCGGCGCGAAGGCGGACAGCACCGGGCGCCGTCCGGTGATGTACAACCCGAGCAGGACGACGATGCCGATGCCGATCCACACGAACCCGAGCCGCTGGGCGGCGACGTCGGCGTTGACCACGACGAAGCCGAGGATGGTGGCGCCGATGGCCGGCATCAGCAGATGTGCGAACAGGTTGCGGCTGCGCTGGCGGATGACGTACCAGACGAACACCGACACATGCAGGGCGAGGAACGCGGTCAACGCACCGAAGTTGATCAGGCTGGCGAGCAGACCGATGCCGTCCGCCCGCTGGTTCATGTACAGGCCGAGCGCCAGCGACACCGCGGCCACCAGCAGGATGGCGTTGCGGGGCACGTTGTGCTTGCGGGACACCTTGGCCAGAAAGCCCGGGAGCTGCCGGTCGCGGGCCATCGCGTACAGCAGCCGGGAGATGGCCACCTGGGCGACCATCGAGTCCGGCAGCCCCCACGCGATGGCGGTGGCCACCGCGCACAGAGTGGCCAGCCACGGCCCACCGGCCAGCCGGGCGGCGTCGTAGAACGCCGTCCCTCCAGCGTCGCCGCCCGCGATCAGCGCCTGCGGGTCCGGGGTCAGCATTGCCGCCAGCCAGGTCTGTGCGATGAACAACAGCCCGGCCAGCAGCAGCGCGCCCGCCATGGCCCGACCGATCACGCGGGAGCCGCCGCGTGCCTCCTCCGACAACATGGCAATGCCGTCGAAGCCCAGGAACGACAGCACCGCTACCGCGGTCGCGGCCAACACCAGCGACCAACCGAAGGTGTCCGGGTTGTACAGCGGCTCCCACGTCCACCGGCCCTTGCCGCTGGCCACCGCCCACGCACCGACGCCGATAAACACGAACAGCACGATCAGCTCGCCGACCAGCATGATCCAGGTGACGGCGGCGGTCAGCTTGATGCCCAGCGAGTTGACGATCGTGTTGATCAGCACGAAGCCGACCAGCCATGCCCACACTGGGATGGCCGGCACGGTGGCGTGCATGGCGACCGAGGCCACCAGGTACAGCAGTGTCGGGACCAGGACGTAGTCCAGCATGATCGCCCACCCGGCCAGGAAGCCGACCGGTGCGCCGATACCGCGACCGACGTAATTGTAGACCGACCCCGATAGGGGGAACGCCTTGACCATCTGCGCGTACGAGAACGCGGTGAAGATCAGTGCAACCATGCCGATCGCATACGCGAGCACGACCATGCCACCCGAAGCGGAGAACACCGCGCCGAAGATCGCCATCGGCGCTATCGGCACCATGAAGATCAACCCGTAGGCGAGCAGGTCTCGGAACCGCAGCGCCCGCCGAAGCTCCTGCTGGTAGCCAAACCGTTGCAGTTCCTCAACGGGGTACGACACCGGATCATCCCTTCGCTGGCTGTTTGCTGGTGATGTTGTCCGCGCCGCCGACTGTGCTGCGCACATCGCGCGAACACGGCACGTGGAGCTACGCCCACCCGCCGCCACGCCCTCCCCGGCAGCGACGGCGGGCGGGGGTCTAGGTGCGCGGGAGGAAACGAACGTGGTTGACTGTCCCGCCCGCTTCGAGACGAGGCTCGAACGCCGTCGGTGCTCCGTTGACCGTCATCGCGCCCTCCTCGGCAACAGTCGGTCCGTCGGCAGTCGACCTGCCCAAGTTCTGGCCGACCGCCGCCGATCTGAACCCATCGATGCGTAGCGTGCTGTGTGTTCACGATCACGGACTGTCCGCCACAGTGGAACCCCGAACTAGCAGGAGAATTAGCAGGAGAATTAGCGGTAGACACGCCGCTGACCTGCGGTTTCCCTCATTCGACCCGTGGCCGATCAGCTTCGAGCAAGCGAAGTCGGGGTTACGCTCACGCCGCACCGGACAGTCCGAATCGGTGGTACTGCGCGGTGCCTTCGTGTCTGACCACGTCCGGAGGTCCGCGGATGATCAGCCCGTACGTACGCCGCCGCAGGCTGGCGGCGGAGCTGACGCGGCTACGCGACGAACACGGCTACACGACCCTGCGCCTGGCCAAGGCGATCAACGTTCCCCGGCAGCGCATCAGCCGAATCCAGAACGGGCACGTGCGACCCGACCTGGACGAGATCATACGGATCCTCGACGTGCTCAAGGTTGGCCAGAAACGGTGGCAGCAGATCATGACCATCGCCCGCGAGGCCCAGGAACGCGGCTGGTGGGAGAAGTTCGCCGACGAGATGGGACCCCGCCAAGCCCTGTACGCCAACCTCGAAGCCGGCGCGCAGTCCATCGCCGAGTATCAGATGACGTTGCTTCCCGGCCTGCTGCAGATCCCGGCCTTCACCGAGATCCGGGCGCGGGCCGACCGGGCCGCCTACCCCGACCACTTCGACCCCGCCCGCGCGCTGGAGGCCAGAGCCGTGCGGCAACGCGTACTCGAACGCGCCGGCGGACCCACCTACGACGTCATCATCGACGAGCTGGCCATCCGACGCCTCGCCGCGCCACCAGACGTCGTCCGGGCCCAGATGCACCACCTCGTCGACGTCGGCCACCACCGCAAAAGGGTCACCATCCGCGTCCTGCCGCTGGCCGCCACGATCGCCGGCCACGCCGTACCCCGATCAGCCTTCTTCACCTACCGTTACCCCGACCCCGGCGACCCCGTCGTCGTGGCCGTCGACACCGTCATCTCCGACCTCGTCCTCACCGAACCCGCCGAGGTCGGCTACCACCTGGACCTCTACAAACGATTGCGGGACGCTGCGCTCACCCCCGCCGACAGCCTCGACTTCCTCGCCGCCGTGGCCGAGGACCTGTCCCAGCTAACAAGGAGCTGACCATGGATTCGAGCATGCTCACCAACTGGCGCAAGTCCAGCCGCAGCGGCGGCGGCGACAACTGCGTCGAAGTCGGTTTCGCCGCCGACGGCACGGTCGGCGTCCGCGACACGAAGGACCGGACCGGCCCCGTCCTCACCTTCACCGCGAACGAGTGGGCAGCGTTCACCGGCGGCGTCCGCGACGGCGAGTTCGACGCGTAGCGCCGAGCGTTGGAGTCCGGCCGCCTGGCACGCCACCGGCTGCCGCGGGGACTTGAGCTGCATGATCAGCGGTCACCTTACGTGCTCGGTCTTGTGGCTCAGCGTGGGCCACTCCTACGCTTCGACAGTCGTGAATCAATGGCGCTGGGGAGGCTACGTGCGTGGCGAGCATCGACCGGATCCTGGCCAGCTTGCACACGGTGGTAGACCGGCTGGCCGCCGCGCAGAGCGCGGTCGTGGCAACGGTCGAGCTTGCCGAGGAGGTGCGCGAACGGCTCACGGCGTTGGGCGCCTGCGGCGTGGCGGACCGGGTGACCGGGCTGCTGGATCTCCTGGCGGAGGCGACGGCGCGCCTGTCGGCGGCGCGGGCGGCCGCGCACGAGGCGATCACGCTGACGCTTGTGGCACAGGGCGGCGCCGGGTCGGGTGGGGTCGGTGACTATTCCACAGGTCGTTGGCCAGCTCCGGCAGGCCAATCAGCACCTCGATCGGGCACGGGCGTTGATCGCCGAGGCATTGACCGAGGTAGCGCGGGCGGACACGCTGACCCGGCAGACGCTGGGCAACGTGCGGGACACCAGCGTCTACGCGGCAGCGGCCCGGACCACGCAATCGCTGACCGAGGCCGCCCAGGGCTCGCAACAGACCACCCAGAGGATCAAGGTGTCAATCCCCAGAAAGCGTGGAGGACTGCGTTAGGCGGCTCGGGCCCGGCGGGCCTGTGCCATGAAGCGTTCGTAGTCGATGGGTGACATGCCGTCGCAGGCGCTGTGGCGGCGTGTGGTGTTGTAGAAGTCCACGATCCAGGTGGAGATCCTCAGGCGGGCCGCGGCGCGGGTGGCGAAGCGGTGGCGGTGGATGTACTCGACCTTGATAGTGGAGTCGAAGGCTTCGGCGGCGGCGTTGTCCAGGGCGCAGCCGACCTGGCCCATCGATTGGTGCACGCCAAGCCGTCGGCAGGCTGCCTCGGACGCGGCGGCGGTGTACTGCCGCGGTCGGAATGGAAGATGACCCCGTCGATGTCGCCGCCGCGGGTGGCGGCGGCCATGCGCAGCGACGCGACGGCCAGGTCGGCGTCGTGGTGCTCGCTCATGGCGTAGCCGAGCAGTCGGCGGCTGAACAGGTCCAGAATCGTTGCCAGATAAAGCTTTCCCTCGTCGGTATCCACTGCGGTCAGGTCGCCGCACCAGAGCAGGTTCGGCGCCACCGCGGTGAACTGCCGACGCACCCGGTCCGGGGCGGCCTTGCGTTTGCCCTGCCTGGTCAACGAACGCCGACGTTTGGGCTTGCGCCCGGCCAGGCCGAGTTCGGTCATCAGCTTGGCCACCGTGTTCTCGCTGACCCGCCATCCGGCCGCGTGCAGGTCGAGGGTGACTCGCGGCGAACCGTAGGTGCCGCCCGAGGCGTCGAAGATGATCCGTACCGCCTCGGCCAGGTCAGCCCGCCGCTGCTCGCGGACGGTCGAACGGCGCTCGCGCCACTTGTAGAACCACGACTCGCACAGGCCCAGCGCCCGGCAGGACAACGCGTGCGGCACGTCGTGGTCGGTCCTCTGGGAGCTGATGAACGCGGCCACGCTCACCTCATCGCCTCCTTGACCCACAGGACCACTGAACGCTTGAGGACATCACGCTCCATCGCCAGCTCGGCGTTCTCCTTCCGCAGC
>WNGA01002076.1_pt1 | contig 35988 bp, 35 predicted proteins | sample 5400061 | NCBI WGS metagenome assembly WNGA01 (sample SAMN13153366, study PRJNA577476) | soil metagenome | isolation source: 100 cm soil or saprolite under grassland replicate 2 | place: USA:California | collected 2016-06-15
GGACTCTCATAGCGACTCCGCTCGTCTCGCGCGCCCGTCCTTTCTGGCCGCTCGCGGGTGAGACTGGCGAGAACACGCGCTTGAATCACGACATTCCATTGCGCAGTGATCATTCGCGAAATTTGCCCGCAGCCCGTCGGACAGGGGCATTGTGAGCTAGTTGTTTGCGTTGCTTCGGAGAAGCACTTTTCGATCGCGGCCTGTCCCGCTTTGGAATCGAGCGACTGCCACCGAAGTCATGCTTGCGTTTTTGTTTGGGCATATCTGAAGATCGATTTTGCGCTGCGCTTAGACATTCTGAAAAGAGGGCAGATCAATGTTGAGGAGTCTGCCGGTGGCGATCTGAGCTACATTGGCAGCCCGCGGCACGCCGCATGCGATTAGGGCTTTGGTCGTGTCCTTTACAGTTAGAAGGTACTTGCGCACGATCGGATGAATTGCATATGCGACTTCGGCATCTCGCATTATTTCGCGGAATTGGATTAGGTGCATCTGCCGTTAACCTCATAACAGAATGTCTTCAGCGCGCCTCGCGCCGGACCGGTTGTGGCGTCTTCCTTTCGATCATCACAGGGTAACTGTTGAAGTTGTCCTGGATTTCCGCCTTCGTTTTCCCAACGTCGCTCTGCGGCAGAATCGCTTTCTTCCTTTTGTGAACTTGCGAAAGTCAGGGAATCCATGATGGCAATCAATGAAGCGGCTCAGCGCCCGTTGTCCTTATGAAGTCGTGGTACGATGAATAAGTCGCCAGAGACCAGCCGGCGCCGAACATCCGGGCCCTGCTTGCGGGCCGCGGCGCGAAAGAAAAACGCCGCACGACGTTTTGAAGTTTTATGTTGCGCGTAGTAGAGCGCGTGGTTCTGAGTCAATGTTGGTTCCATGTTAATTCTCCGTTTATTTGCGCTGGCGGCGGATTGACGCGGGCGCTGATGTCTGAGCAATTCGTATCGAGGGGCGTGATATAAGCATCCAGGAACGCCACGAAACATATCCCTGAGATGGCAGTGTCGCCCGACAAGTTCTCGAGCAATTTTTTAAGCTCATCTTTATGAGCAGCAATAGGATTCATGATGCGGTTTTGTGTGCAGAGAGAAGGGGTCGCACACCTGCGCGATCGATTGACGCTGCGATTGTTACGGAACTAGCATACGGCTGCAACTGCCGATCAGCTAATGGTCATTACTGCCACAGTTCGCCACACCACATTTCCGGGTACGGTGGGAATTCGCCGGATCATCGGGACTTCATAACGCGCGATGCACGCGCCGATGGCAAGTCAGATTGCGACGAGCGCGCCAAATGATCCGATAGCGGTCTCTACTAGAGCTTGAATCGGATGGCGTTGCGGCTTCACTCGGGTGGCCACCAATCGTAAAGCTCTGCCGGATTCATTCCGTTGCGGACCCAGCGGCGCACTTCGTCCATCACCTTCTCCTCACTCCAGCCGGGGTGATGAACGCGAACCGATTCGATTTTGAACTGGCGTATGCGTTCAGTGAACTTCAACACGCGCGTTAATTTCTCTGGCGGTGTCATGGCCCGATACGCTGCTACATCTTCAGCATCCATTTTCCTGACTTCCTGCTTTTTTCATTCTAATCTGCGAAATCTGCGGATGAATTCATTTGGGATGTGAACGTTACTCGGTGATTTCGTTCGGTATATTCGGTTTCCGAATATCTCTCGCCACTTGAATCTTTAGGTCGCGCAACTGGCGAGCATCGACTTCCGCAGGCGACTGCGTCATGAGGTCCATGCCACGGTTGTTCTTCGGAAAAGCCATCACTTCGCGAATACCTTGTTCGCCGCAAATCAGCATAACCAGACGATCGAAGCCGAACGCGATTCCGCCATGTGGCGGCGCGCCGAGCCGAAGCGCACGGAGTAAATGGCCGAACTGTGATTCTCGAGCTTCCGGGCTGATTCCGAGAGCTGCGAACATTTTGTCCTGCAGCTCCGACTCGTAGATTCGCATGCTGCCGCCGCCGATTTCAACGCCGTTTAAAACGACATCGTAAGCCTCGGCGCGAACCTCGGGAAATTTCTTCGCCTCAAACAGCGGTATGTCCTCGGCTTTCGGTCGAGTGAATGGATGATGCATCGCGTTCCATTTGTTTTCGTCCGGACTCCATTCGAAAAGCGGAAAGTCTATAACCCAGAGAAAATCCCAGTCCGGCGCGCCCGGCGGTCGCGTCCTACCATGCAAATCCAGCATTTCCGCGATACGCAGGCGTAATCGCCCGAGGACCTCGCAGGCAAGCTCCCACTTGTCAGCAGCGAAAAAAACGCAGTCGCCCTCCTCTATGTTCAGCTCTGATTGCAATGCGGTCTTCTCGGCGTCACTGAAGAATTTCACGATGGGCGATTTCCATTCGCCGTTCTCAACCTTGATGAAGGCGAGACCCTTGGCGCCGTGCAGCTTTGCAATTTCCGTGAGCTCATCGGCCTGGCCGATCGTGATCCCGGCAAAACCTTTTGCGTTGATTGCTTTCACGAAGCCGCCGGCATCGAGCGCACCGCGAAAAACCTTGAAACTGCTATTTCGAAAAGTTTCGCCAAGATCGACCAGCTCCATTTCGAACCGGCGATCGGGTTTATCGCTACCGTAGCGATCAAGCGCTTCGCGATACGTAAGCCGGTCAAACGGCGTTTTGATGTCGACGTCGCGCGCGGCCTTGAAGATCGCCGCGAGCATTCCTTCGGTGACAGCAAAAATGTCGTCGGGCGTGACGAACGACGCTTCAATGTCGATCTGCGTAAACTCCGGTTGCCGATCCGCACGCAAATCTTCGTCGCGAAAACATTTTGCGATCTGAAAATATTTTTCCACGCCCGCGACCATGAGCAGCTGTTTGTATTGCTGCGGCGCCTGCGGCAGCGCATAGAATTTTCCCGGCGTGATGCGGCTCGGCACCAAGAAATCCCGCGCACCTTCCGGCGTGCTCTTGGACAGAACCGGCGTTTCAACTTCGACGAACCCCTGGCTGTCGAGGTAATCGCGCGTTGCTTTTGCGGCCCGGTGGCGAATCCGCAAATTGCGCGCGAGCCGTGGCCGACGCAGATCCAAATATCGATGCGTCATCCGCAAATCTTCATTTTGCGGCTCGGTGTCGAGTGGGAATGGCAGCGGGTCGGCGCGATTTAGAATTCGCAGGTCGCTCGGAATGATTTCAATGTCGCCGGTCGCAAGGTTCGGATTTTCGGTGCCGGGCAGACGTGCGGCGACCGCGCCCGAAACTTGAATAACATCTTCGCCGCGCAAAGTGTGCGCCTGCTTTGCAAGTTCGGCATTTTCCTCCGGACGAAAAACGACCTGGGTCAGTCCCTGGCGGTCGCGCAGATCAATGAAAATCACGCCGCCATGATCGCGAGTGACATTCACCCATCCGGCAAGCGTGATCTGCCTGCCGATATCGCTTTTGCGAAGTGAATTACAGTCGTGTGTGCGAAACATGCGATGCGCCCAAAAGTACCGCGTCATTCTGGGCGAAGCCAACAATCACGCAAGCGATTAGCTTCTGGGGAGCGCGCGCCTCTCGCGTGCTGGTTTCGGCGTCGCGCCGAAACAGGCTTGCAAGAAACGTTGCGGGTCGTGTTGTTCGCAATTTGAAGAGTTCGCGATCGCGAGGACGCGCTCGCCAGCACGCGAGTCTGAATTGCTACCGTAGCCTCGCGTCCACATCCGCTGCAAGATTTTCATGCGACACCAGCTCTTGCTCACCCGTTGCCATGTTTTTCACTTTCACCTGCGGCCACTCATCTCCATAAAGAAGCGCGACGCGCGCGCCTAAATCTTCGGCCGCTTGGAACTGCCGGGCGACTTTCGTTGGCGTGAGCGGGTAATCGATGCGGTAGCCGCGGTCGCGCAGTTGCTGGATTTGTGCAAGCGCGTCGACACGGCGTTGTTCCTTTGCGATAACAACGTAGATGTCGATCCTGCTGTCGTTCGCTATTGATTTCTGCATCGCTTCGCGTGCTCGCGGGATTTCGTTGATCAATTCGCCCAGAACGACGTCGCCCATTGCAAAACCAACCGCAGGCAGAGAAAGCGTGCCATCGCTCAGCTGTGAAATGAGATTATCGTAGCGTCCGCCACCGGCGATGGCTCGGAAATTTCCGGACCGATCGAACACCTCGAACACGATTCCGGTGTAATAGGCAAGCCCACGAACGATTCCCACATCAATCGCCACGAAATCGGCGAGGCCGCGAGCCCGCAGCTCCTCAACGAGTTGCTCCAGCTTTGCGCTTTTGCCGCCGCTCTTCAATGTCGCGAAGACGGGATCGGCAAGGTCCCCGAGTTTTTCTGCCGTCTTCTCACGCGGCTCGCGCGCGGATTTATCGATCGCTTGCAGCAAATCATCCCACCGCTCAGCCGGCACGTTCTTGTCACGGAAGAAATCAGTCCAGAATTCACGGTCGCTGATCCGGATCACGAAATCTTTTTCGGTGAATCCGAACGCACGCAGAAGATCGATGCAGAGTGCTACGAGCTCGATGTCGGCGGCGAGGTCCTTCTCGCCAATGATGTCGCAATTGAGCTGAAAATGTTCGCGCAGCCGGCCGCGCTGTTGCTTCTCGTATCGGAAAAATTGGCCGATGGAGAACCATTTGAGTGGTTTCTTGAATTCGCGTTCGTGCGCCGCAACCACACGAGCAAGCGTGGGCGTGAGTTCAGGACGTAGCGCGACTTTGCGTTCGCTTTTGTCTGTGAAATTGAAAAGCTGCTCGACAATTTCTGCGCCGCTTTTCTTCTTATATAGCTCAGTGGCTTCCAGAGGCGGGCCCTCCCATTCCACGAAGCCGTAGCGCCGCGCGACCTCACGCCAGCGTGCGAAAACGTAATTGCGCCTGGCGCAGTCCTCGGGCAAAAAATCGCGGAAACCAGGTAAAGCCTGCATAGGCAGAGTGTTACGTTGTTAGAGAACAGGCGCTTTGATCATCGCCCCGGACACGACCACCGGCGACGGAATTTACGATATGATGGCGAACGTAAAAGAACTCCCGCGTTAAAGGCCCGGGAAGATACATGATCGTGCACATCGATTGAATCAAAGCAGAGGGAGAAATATGAAACAAATCAGATTAACAAAAATATTGGCAGCAGGCTTGGTTTGTGCGGCATCGCTGGGGTTGGCGCTCGCACAGACCACAACGACAACAACGAGCATAGACCCAGTGACCGGCACAACGACAACCCAACAGACGACCACCAGCACTGCGGGAAACATTGTCACCTACACCCCAGACTCGGATTACTTCATGTTCCGAACGGCGTCAGCTTCGGCGCCCGTACGGTATTACTACACGAAGGATACGACGGTGATTGATCCCGAAGGTCGCACTGTAACCTGGTCGGCGATCCGCCCGGACATGCCGGCCACCGTTTACTACTCAACAGTGGGCGATCGGGTTGTGGTGCGCAAAGTAGTATTGGCGATCGGGTTGTGGTGCGCAAAGTAGTATTGGCCTCCCAGCCAGCCGCTGTGATTAAGCAGGAGGAAACGACTACCACAACAACGACCAGGCCGTAGCGACAGAGTTGTTTTCCAAGTAGAAATTGCAAGCGCCCGCGAAAATCTCGCGGGCGCTTTTTGCAGCTGCAGCCGCCCGTCGGTCGCGGTGGAATTGGTAGGGCGGGCAGTCCTCTGCCCGCCGCCTGCGGTTCAGAAAATCGGCGCGCACGGAGTGACGCGCCCTACCTGCCAACGGCCTATAGGGCAGTGGCCACAGTGCGCCTGCGTTATTCCATCCAAGCACCGAGTTTCCCGTTGCGTTCTTCTCGGGTAATTTGCAGACGCGTGACTGCATCCAAAAAGGAGAAGCCTGATCTGCAGAAGAAAGTGCATGAGGTACCGCACAGGCCAGGTGTGTACTTGATGCGCGACCGGTTCAACCGCGTGATTTATGTAGGTAAAGCACGCGATCTGCGCAAACGGGTGAGTTCGTATTTCCTGCCCTCCAAATTGGCCCAGGCCGATTTGAAAACGCGGGCCATGCTGGATGCGACATGGGATTTTGAAACGCACACCGTCCGCAGCGAAGCGGAATCGGTTTTGCTTGAGGGCAAATTGATCAAGGAATACCGGCCGCGTTACAACGTTTCGTTCCGCGACGACAAGCGGTTCCTCGTGGTCAGGGTCGATCTGTCGGAGGAGTGGCCCCGCTTTCGCCTCGCCCGATTCAAAAAGGACGACGGCAGCCGCTACTTCGGCCCATACGCACATGCCGGCGCGTTGCGGCAAACACTGAATTTCATGCGTAAGAAATTTGGCGTGCTGACGTTTGGGCGCGGCGTACCGACAGAGCGCGAATTGAAGTCCTCGACATATCAGGTGCCCGTCCGCTTGAGCGAGACTAGCGCCGAGCAATACCGCGAGCGTGTCGAGCAAGCGTGCGAGTTCCTGGAAGGCAAATCGCGAGAGATGATCGCCGTACTCGAAGAACAAATGCACACCGCTGCGGAGAAAATGGATTTCGAGAAGGCGGCCGAGCTTCGCAACATGGTCGCGGACTTGCGCAGCACGACGCGGCCGACCCGCCGATTCACGCGCGGCAGTTTGCCCGGCACCATTGATCCAATGGCGGACGTGCAGGCGCTCGCTGACGCACTGCATCTTTCAGATGCGCCTCGAGTAATGGAGTGTTTTGACATTTCGAACATCTCCACGACCCACGTAGTGGCCTCGATGGTCTGTTTCCGCGATGGAATTCCGGACAAAAACAATTATCGGCGTTACCGCGTGCGCACGGTGGAAGGACAGGATGATTTCGCCAGCATGGCCGAGGTCGTGCGGCGGAGGTACTCGCGGATTTTGCTTGAAGCCCGAGCCGCAAATTCCGACGCAGCGGAATTTTCGCAGGAAAATGCGGCAGAGGCCGTGGCGCGAATTTCCAGTCATCCCGAGCGAAGTCGAGGGAGCCCGCCGCAAAACGCGCAGGTAGCTTCCCGGGATTCCTCGACGACGCTGCGCTCTGCTCGGAACGACGAGAGCTTTGTTGCAGTTCGCTTACCCGACCTGATCATTGTCGATGGAGGAAAAGGCCAACTCTCAGCCGCCTGCCGTGAATTGCAGCGACTGGGATTGCACGATCTTCCGATTATCGGCCTGGCGAAAGAACACGAAGAGATTTATCGACCGGGCCGTGCATTACCGTTGCGACTTCCAATGGATTCTCCCGCCCTGCGATTGCTCCAGCGTATCCGCGATGAGGCGCATCGGTTCGCTAACGCATATCATCAGTTGCTCATGAAAAAACGAGTCGAAGAAAGCATTCTCGACGATTGCCCCGGGGTGAGTCAGAATCGGAAAAGTTTGTTGCTACAGCGGTTCGGCTCCGTGAATCGCCTCCGCAAGGCGACTGTTGACGAGATCGCGGCAACCGAAGGTATTGGTCGAAAATTGGCCGAAGAAGTTCACCTGTTTTTGCAGAGGCATTGATTTGTCCGCAGTGTCGCCGAAATTCGCTGTCATTCCGAGCGAAACGAATCGGAGTCGAGGAATCCCGCGGAACAAACCCGATGAGAGTATCATGAGATCCCTCGACTTCGCTCGAGATGACAGGCCTAAGTTGGGATTACTTGAATGACTCGCACTCGAATCTGCCAAAATCTGCGGAATCCGTGGATTGCGTTTTGGCTGTTTGCCCTGTCGCCGATCGCTGACGCACAGACGCTCATGCCAGCGCCTGCGCCCAGTCCGAGCGCTTCGCCGGAAGAAGAGACAATTGTCCCGACGTTTGAGACACAAAAGCTGGCGCGCACTTTTATGCTCGACATTCCGGCGCCACGCGGACAGATCACGGACCGCAACGGAGTGCCGCTGGCGCAAAACCGGCTCAGTTACAATCTGGTCATAACTTTCCCAACGCCGCTGAATTTTTCCGATGCGCAGGCGCTCAGCTACACGCGAGAAAAGATAGATGAGGCTGGGAAGTTAATAGGACGCAGGTTCCGTATTTCCGATGAGGCGATCCTTCGTCATTACCGCAACCGGGGCATCATGCCGTTTGAGATCGCACCCAATCTCACGCCGCAGGAGTACGACGGAATCAAGGACCAGCTGCCGCCCGGAATGATGGTGCGTCCTGTGTACGTCCGGATTTATCCGAACGGAAAGGTTGCCGGGCAGATTGTTGGTTACACCGGAAAAACGGGCCGCAATCCGGACGGCATTGTTGATAACCACGAAACGATCTGGCCGCAAACGGAAGGACGCGAAGGACTCGAACAGACGTTCAACGACATGCTTACCGGGAAGAACGGCGAATACAAACTGACCTTCGACAAGGACGGCCGGAAAACATCGGAGAAACTCCTTACCCCGCCGGAGCCCGGATACAACGTGGTGACCACTCTTGATTTGCACCTGCAAGAGCTGGCCGAAAAAGCGCTGGCAGCAAAAGCAAAACGCGGCGCCATGGTGATTGTGGATCCGAACAGCGGCGACGTTCTCGCGCTGGCGTCCTGGCCCACCTACGACCCGAACGTATTCGTTCCGTCCATTTCAGCTGATCAACTCAAAGCCTTGCAGTCGGATCCGGACATTCCGCTCTTGCCGCGTGCATATCGGTCGTCCTATCCACCGGGATCGACATTCAAAGTGGCCGTGGGCATTGCGGCGCTGGAAAGCCATGCCGTCTACCCGCAGGACCAATATCAATGCGTGCCTGCGATTCAGATCGGCAACGTCACGTTCCACAACTGGAAAAAGGGCGATCGCGGCGCGCTAAACTTCGTGCAGGCGCTTACGGAATCGTGCGATACATGGTTTTATCAGGCCGGCATAAAGACCGGCTCGGCGCCAATCATTGATTGGGCGTTGAAGCTGGGCTTCGGCGCCAAATGCGGCATTCCGCTGCGCGGCGAAGTAGAAGGCCGCATCCCAAATGATGAATACATGAAAGCGACGCACGGTCGCAAAATCCTCAATGGCGATATCGCAAACATGTCGATCGGCCAGGGAGACATTCAGGTTACTCCGTTGCAGATGGCGCAGGCCATGGGCGTCGTTGCAAACGGCGGAACCTTCTATCAGACACGGCTCGTTCAACAAGTACAGACGTTCGACAACCAAATCGTCACTGCCTACCAGGTGCGCGCCAAACGAACGCTCGATATGTCGCCAGAGACGATGGAACAAGTGCGCACGGGAATGATCGATGTCGTGAATGGCGCCAGCGGCACCGCGCATCAGGCCAGCCTCGAAAATGTCGAAGTTGCCGGTAAAACCGGCACCGCGCAATGGGGACCAAAACACAAAGAGCGCACCGCGGCATGGTTCGCCGGATTTTTGCCTGCTGACCAACCGCGATATGCGTTCGCAGTTGTTTACGAAGGCGATGTCGGCAAGAACGTGCACGGCGGTTCGCATGCCGCGCCGATGATCGCAGAGGTGTTCAAAGACGTGTACAAGGGTCAGATGATCGCCGGCCGCCTGCAGCAGCGCGCCCAGCAGCAACCCGAAATCCGCCGGGCTGAACCGGTCGAGGAACAAGACGAATCAGATTAGTGGGAGCCGCAATCTCCGACCGCCAACCTGTAGCCGCCGCCCTGTGGGCGGCGCATTGCAGGTGTTTTCGCGCAGCTCAGACAGCGCTTCGCACAGCGAAGCGGCTACAGATCACACCGCCGCCGTTTCTTTCGGCAGCTCCATGGTCCCCTTGAACTTCGGCGGTTCTTCTTCGAGGCCAAAATTGTCGGAATAGAGTTCCTCGATTTTCGCCATGTCGTCCGACGTTAGCGGCGCGGTATCGGGCGCTTTTGCAAATTCAATGAGCTGTTCTTCGTTGTAAATATTCGGCAGCGTCGAAGCGACGCGATCATCCGCCAGCAACCATTGCAAGGCTGCCTGCCCGAGCGTGCGCTCGGCATTTTCGAGAAAGCGTAATTGTTCGACTTTCTTGACCCCGTTTAGCAGCCAGCTTCGCGGTCGATGGCTACGATGATCAGTCGGCGGAAACTTGGTCTCAGCCGTGTACTTGCCCTCGAGCATTCCGGACGAATGCGTCACGCGAATGAGAAACATCGTGTTCTTGCCGGCTTCCGTAGCCGCATCGTGAAACGCGCGCCCAGGGTGTTGCTCGAGCATGTTGTAAATATGCTGGACGCTCGTGAGATCGCGCTCGCGAATACAATTCACTCCCTCATACAGCCAGCCGATCGCCGGTCCCAGCGCGATGCCGTAATATCGAACTTTTCCTTCGCCCTTTAATGTCTCCAGCGTCTTCCAGAGCGCGTCGTCGTACACCTGTTCCATTCGGATGTTGTGCAATTGGAGCAGATCGATCCGGTCCGTCTTCAGCCGTTTTAGCGCCGCGTCGGTCGCGCGCGTGATGGCTTCGGGAGAAAAATCCTGCGGTATTTCGCGCTGACCGCGCCCTCGCGTCTCCCCGTGATGGACAAAGTCGTAGCCAACCTTAGTCGCGATCACGATTTCATCCCGCTGATTCGGGAACGCTTTCGCGATCAATTCTTCGCTCAAGCCGTTTCCGTACGTATCCGCTGCATCGAACAAGGTGACACCGAGATCGAACGCCTTATGCATCAGCGCCGTCGCTTCGCCCTCGGTGAAATTTCCCCACCAACCAGTGGAAATCGTCCAAAGCCCGAACCCGACTTCGCCGACTGTGAGGTCAGTATTCTTGTAAGTCCGGAAACGCACGAATGTACTTAAACACAGAGAGCGCAGAGGTCACGGAGAGAATTTCCGTCAGTGTAACCTCCGTGCTCTCCGTGGTAGAATTCAAGCGTGAATCGAACACGTGACGCTGCATTGTTGATCGTCGCTCACGGCTCGACTGTGAACCCGGATTCGAGCGCGCCCACGCTTGGGCACGCGACGGAGATTCGGCGTCGGAAGATTTTTGCTAAGGTGGAGTGCGCGTTTTGGAAAGAGGAACCTAGCTTGCGCGACGCGTTGTTTCTGTTCGATCCCGAATCAATTCGCGAGGTTTACGTGGTGCCGAATTTCATTAGCGAAGGCTATTTCACGCAGACGGTCGTCCCGCGCGAGCTAGAGCTGAATGGGCGGATCACGAAACGAGCAAATGGACAGGTCTGGAGATATTGTGAGCCGGTTGGAAATCATCCACTGATGACGGAGCTGCTGCTCAAGCGCGCACGCGACGTCGCACCCGATGCAGTTCCCGCCGAAACCAGCTTGCTAATCGTCGCCCACGGAACGGATCTAAATGAAAACAGCGCCGTCGCGGCGAAACGCGAAGCGGAGAAGATCCGAGCACTCGGCAAATACGTCGCTGTGCTCAATGTTTACATGGAAGAAGAGCCTCTCGTGTCTGACTGGCGCAAATTAACCGAAACTCACAACGTCGTCGTGGTGCCTTTTTTTATTTCTGACGGCCTGCACAGTTACGAAGACATTCCCGTTCTGCTGGGGATCGTAGACGCGGCGCCCTCGCCGCGTCCCTCTCAGGAAGACGCGACGAGGCGTCGCGTCCACCATGCACGTGGCGAAATTTTCCGGCACAATCCATACAGGATGGATGGTCGTGATTTATTTTATGCTCCGTCCATCGGCACCGATCGCGGTTTTGCCGACATCATCATCGAGCAGGCGAACGCGGCCGCAAAAAGGTGAAATCGTGCTGGCGCTCGGCTTCTTATGCGCGAGATTGCTTCCCCGCGAATGAAGGAAACAACGTGCAAGAAGCTTCAGGAGATCGGGGGGTTTGCGTTGGCCGGCGGGTGCACGCGAAAACGAATGAAGCAACTCGTGGAGATGATTCGCGCCGCGCGCGATTATCGTTGGGTCGGCGTTTATAAGATCATTAAGGACGAGTTCGTGATCATGGCCGAGAGCGGCGAGGAACCGGCGACGTATCCACGTTTTCCAACTAGCCAGGGGTTGTGCGGTGCGGCCCTGGAGTCCGGCAAGGCCGTTATCGTAGGCGACGTGAGCAAGGATCTCCGGTACTTACCGACGTTTCATACAACTCGTTCCGAGATCATTGTGCCGATGCGCAACGACCACCGGCACGTTCTCGGGATGCTCGATGCGGAGAGCGATAAATTGAATGCGTTCGACGACGAAGACCTCCAGTTTCTCGAACGGGCGGGCGGTTTGATCGCACATTGTTTGCACTAACGGATGTGCCGGCGCGCCCGGGGCGGCGCCCTACCAATGCGGGATTTGATTGAGGAAATTTTCAACGGCATTGCTGTGCCATGTTCCTTCGGTCAAATCCTAGTTCAAAAGGGAGACGGCGCCGGTTTTGTCCTGTTGCATCGCGATGACGAATCGCTCGATAAGTTGCAGAAGTATCAGGACGCGGAGAACGCGATCGAAATCGCAAAGTACGATGACGCGGGAAACTATCGTCCGCTCAAAACCGCGCCGAACTTGCGGCACGGCTGGTGGCTGGCGCTCGCCACCGTCGAAGAACTGAGACGTGCGCTGGATTATTTTTATCCAGGCCGGCTCGCGGTTTTCGCGGCGTGGAGAAGCGGCTACCTCAAAACGACGCCGTTGCGCGAGACACTGGATCGTCAGTCAGGAATGTATCGCGTTGCCTCAAAAATTTCCGATCCACAGATCAACGATCTTGTAGCGGACTTTTGTCGGTCCGATAGCGGATGTCTTAGGACGATTGTATGGAAACGCGATCGCGATGGTGTAATCGCATCGACGAAATTGCCGAACGAAAAGTTTGATCCTGTGTATGATCAAGTGATAGCGGCTTGTAGCCGTCGCCCTGCGGGCGACGGGCGCGCTTCGAACAGCGAAGCAGCTACAGTTCCGTTGCTTTGCCAGGAAGCGTGCAATCTTCTGGTCGCCGAGTGCCGCAAAGTCGTGAAGGGCGAAAACGCCAGAGATCTGTAGCCACCGCCCTGTGGGCGGTCTATCGCATTTCAGTATTATCACAGGGATGACGGCGCACAGCGCCGTGGCTACAGGACCAGATTTGACGGCGGTCAGACATCGCCGCTACAGCTCACAGATGATCATTCGCGCGCGCATTGTTGTCACGATGCACGGAGCGCCCATCGAGAACGGTGCGGTCACTGTTTCGGAGAATCGAATCGTCGACGTTGGCAGATTTGATGACATTAAGAGGCGCAACGCCGGCAACGCTGTCGATCTCGGCGAACAAGTGTTATTGCCCGGGCTGATCAACGCGCATTGCCATCTCGATTACACCTGTCTGCGAAGAAAGATCCCGCCACAGAAGTCTTTCACCGATTGGATCAGGGCGATTAACGCGGAGAAGTCGGAGTTCTCGCCGAAGGACTATGTCGCCTCAATTAACGACGGGTTCGAAGAAGCGAAAAGATTTGGCACGACCACGATTGCAAATTTGACCGCTTTCCCGGAATTGATCCCGCAGGTGCAGCCGCCGATTCGCACCTGCTGGTTTGCGGAACTGATCGATATTCGCGCACCGGAGCACGCTAACGAACTTGTCGGCTCCGCAATTCAATCACTCGGTAGGGCGCGACCGCCGGGCGCGCCGTGGGGCCTCGCGCCGCACGCGTTGTTCACGGCATCGAAAGATCTTTTTCGGCGATGCGGCGAAATCGCACAAAGGAAACAAATTCTACTCACGACGCACTTGGCCGAGTCGCACGAAGAAATGGAGATGTTCCGCGATGCTTCGGGGCCGCTCTACGAGTTCATCAAGAGCCTTGGGCGTCCGATGGATGACTGTGGGAATGAAACCCCGCTGGGGTTATTCGCCGGCGCGCCCGGCGGTCGTGCCCCACCACATTGGATCGTGGTGCACCTGAACGAAGTGACCGAGAAGGATTTCGAGTTGCTGGAACAATCGAACTCAAAATTTCACGTCGTGCATTGTCCGCGAAGTCACAACTATTTTGGTCACAGCCCATTCGCATTCGACCGCCTGCGCTCGCTGGGATTCAACATTTGCCTTGGCACCGACAGTCTCGCGAGTAACGAAAGCCTCAGCTTGTTTGCCGAGATGCACGCGTTTCAAAAGGAATTCCCAAGCGTTTCGGCTGAGGAAATTTTTCAAATGGTGACCGTAAATCCTGCGCGCGCGTTGCGATACGAAAATGCGCTGGGCCAAATACGGCCCGGTTTTGGAGCAGATCTCATCGCGGTTCCGTGCACGGGCCCAACCGATCTCTTCGAGCAAATCATCGCGTGCGATGCGCCTGTTAGCTGGTCGATGGTGAATGGAAATACATAATCCACGCGCTCACTCGTTTAACACTTCAACGATTTAACGGTTTAACGCGGCGAAGCCCTTGCTTGCCCACAGCTGACGACGCCGGTAAACTCGGCGTGTGGCCGCACAGGGAATGCAGCAGAGGCAAAGCTTCGCGTTGCAGCAGGTTCTGTCGCCGCAGCTGCAACAGAGCCTGCTCATTCTCCAGACGCCGCTGCTCGAGCTGCGCAACCTGGTCCAACAGGAGATGGAAACAAATCCCGTGCTGGAAGAGTTGCCGGAGGATTCAGGCGCTAACGAGCGCAGCGAGGCTGAAGCCTCAGCCGACGAGAATTTTAGGGACGAATTCGAAAAATTGGCGAGCCTGGACGAGGAATGGCGTGATTACATGGCGCAGTCGGCCAGCTCCAGCTTCGATGGCCGGCGTGGTTCGAAGGAAGCCGACGAGAAACGCCAGTTCCTTTTCGATTCCATTCCAGTCCAAGAGACGCTTCAGCAAAATCTCATCGCGCAACTGAACCAGACCGTGCTCAGCGCTGATGACCGGAAAGCTGCGGAGCTGACCATCGGCAACATCGACGACGACGGATTTCTCCAAAGCACGACGGAAGAAATGGCGCTGAACTCGGGAATCCCACAGGACGATTTCGAAAGGGTGCTTGGATTAATCCAAACTTTTTATCCCGCGGGAGTTGGCGCGCGTGATTTACGCGAGTGTTTGCTGATCCAATTGCGGCGACAAGGGAAGAAACACAGCCTCGAGTACAGGATTGTGTCCGAACACATGGATGACCTGGGCAGGCATCGCTTTCCGGAGATCGCGCGCCGAATGGCGATCAGCGCCGAGGATGTGCAAAAGGCCGCCGACAACATCGCGCGACTGAATCCTCGCCCCGGCCAGGTTTTCGCTGCCGCGCCCCAGAATTACGTGCTGCCCGACGTGATCGTGGAAAAGGTGGACGGCGAATATCAGATCGCTTTCAACAACGAACAGATTCCCCATCTGCGGATCAGCAACCTGTATAAGGACATCATTGCGTCGGGCGACTCGCAGAGCAGCGACGTCAAAGACTACATCCGGGACAAAATCCGCAGCGGCAAATTCCTGATTCGCTCGATCCATCAACGGCAGCAAACAATTATGAACATCGCGCAGCAGATCGTTTCACGGCAGCGCGATTTCCTCGAGCATGGTCCATCGCATTTGAAGCCGATGACGATGGCAGAAGTCGCTGAAGCGGTCGGCGTGCATGAGACCACGGTCAGTCGCGCGGTGTCCGGCAAATATATGGCCACGCCGCAGGGCGTTTTCGAGATGAAATACTTTTTCACAGGCGGCTATCAAACGGCGACTGGCGAATCGCTGAGTAACACCAGCGTGAAACAAGCCGTTCTCGACCTCGTGAGGCATGAGAGCGGCAGCGCGCCTCTGAGCGATCACGAGATCGTTGAGATTTTGAGCGAGCGGGGCATTCCCATTGCACGACGCACCGTCGCTAAGTACCGCAGCGAGCTAAACATTCTGCCCAGTCACATGCGGCGGAAATATTGAAGTGGTGTGGAGCGGCCGTTGAGCGTGAATGGCAAGTGAAACTTCGATCGATTCCGAGCCGGATTCGGCAGTAACGGCGGTTGTTACTCCACCGGAGCGCGCTGATGAAGTATTCCTCGAAGGCCCGCGCTCGCGGTTCGCAGAGTTTTGCACGTTGCTGCGAGTCATGCGCGATTTCCTGCGCGGATATCGCGCTCTTCATTTCATTGGTCCTTGCGTAACCGTTTTCGGCTCGGCGCGGATCAAACCTGACGATCCGCATTACGAATTGGCCCGGAAAATGGGAGCGGCGATTGCCCGGCTCGGCTTCACGGTGATGACCGGTGGTGGCCCGGGCATCATGGAGGCGGCCAATCGCGGTGCAAAAGAGGTCGGCGGTCGTTCGGTTGGATGCAACATCGAGTTGCCATTCGAGCAGGTGTCCAACATGTATCTCGATCGCTGTGTCCGGCTGCATTATTTTTTCGTTCGCAAAGCGCTCCTGATAAAATATTCTTACGCCTTCGTGGTTATGCCTGGCGGCGTGGGCACCCTCGATGAACTTTTTGAGGCGCTTGCTCTGATTCAGAATGGGAAGATCAAACATTTCCCGGTTGTCATCATGGGAACCGATTACTGGAGGCAACTGATCGGTTTCATCGAGCAGATGGCGCAGCGTGGGAAAATCGGCTCCGCGGATTTAAACCTGATTTACGCGACGGATTCTGTTGAAGAAGCCATCGCGCACATTCGCGCCAAGGCGATTGAGCGATATGGGCTTAAACGCGTAGCTCACATGCGCCGCCACTTCCCATGGCTCGGGGAGCGTGGCTTTCCCGGCAAAGGTCCGGATATTTGTTAGCGCCCCGGCGGCGGACCACCGCAGGCTTCGGCATCATTACGGCGGGTCAAAACTAGTTTGCTTAATGACAGGTGTTAGGCCTTCAGTTTAGGGCGTTGCGAGAGCAATTGGCAGTTTGGCGGAACAATCAGCTGAATCGCTTTTGGTACGGATTCATATCGGACCGTCGAAAAGCGTAACGGTTCACCGTCGAGGTTGACTGGAATTGCTTCCTCAGTATGCACCTCCAGCCAGGGCGTTTGCCAATAGGAGATATACTCGCCATCGCGTGGAAGCTGTTGCAATTCTCGCGCCGCGGCGAGCAGCGCCGTCGGCGAGATCTGACGAACGACAAGCACATCGAGCAAACCGTCGTCGATGCATGCACGGGGAGCGACTTGGATACCGCCGCCAGTCTGGCGCCCATTCCCGACGATTGCCACAGAGCTGCTGCCAGTAATTTCGCGACCCGGCAAGATCAGCCTTCCTTGATAATGATGAAGGTTGATCGCCAGAATTGCACCCATCACAGTGTAGGCGGCAGGACCAAGCAAGCGTTTGAGTTCCGGTGAAGTGGTCGCTGTAATCTGGGCACCGAACCCAGAGCTCGCTGCATTGATGAACCAGTCGTCATTAGCTTTGCCGACATCGATTGGCACTGCCTCACCTCGCATACAGAGCGCCAGCGCCTTCGCTGGACTACGGGGAATACCGCATGCAGTGGCAAAATCGTTGGCGGTGCCGAGCGGCACTATTCCCAAAATGGGGCGCGTAGCCTCGGAGAGATCCATCAAGCCATGAAGAACCTCATTCACTGTGCCGTCCCCACCCGCTGCAATCAGCAAATCCACTTCTCGTGCCTCCGACACAAATCGCCGCGCATCTCCCTTTTCCCAAGTCACTCGCAGTTCGATGTGATGTCCGGCTGCTCTTTGCAGACCAACTGCGCTGCTGAGAGCGTTATTCCCAGCCGTTTTTCCATTGAGAATCAAGCAAACCCTTTTGCTCCTTGCTTTGGTTTTCATCGAGACGACCGCAGCTGTACAAGAAGTGTTCGTCTTTGTAAGAAGACTCGGCAAGCCGGCCAGCAAAAATGCAAGGCAATTCGCAATCGCTGCGAAGCGGCGGGTTAATTTTTCTCGCTCCTTTAACTGAAATGAGGATGTTTTCTGCCATGGCGACCGACTCTCGACAGACAGGGGAACGCTGAACCTATGAAAAAGAATGACGAGCCGCCGATTGTTTGTGGGACGGATTTTTCTGCCACCGCGACAGAAGCAATTAACATTGCCGCGGCGATGGCAAGGCAACTCGCCTCAAGGCTTGTTCTCGTGCATGCGGACCAGTTTTATCGATCGCTGGTGTCTGATCCAACGGCGATTGAAATCGCGATTTCGGAAAGACGCGGTGAGCTAAATTCTGAAGCACAGCGCCTGCGGGATTTGGGCACGCACGTCGAAGAAAAATTTCTTTCTGGGTCGGTGCCTAACGAATTGGTCACGGCAGCGACGAAATTAAAAGCTCGACTCATTGTGGTCGGGGCGATCGGGCACAGTCTCGCCCGACGACTACTCCTCGGGAGCGTAGCTGAACGCACGGCGGAGGCCTCGCCTGTTCCAACCCTGGTTGTGCGCCCAAAATCAACCCTCGCAGCCTGGATTGACGCCAAGCATGTGCTCAAGATTCTTGTGGGATACGATTTTTCCTCCGCCAGCGATGCCGCTTTGGGTTGGGCAAATGAGCTGGGCAAGATCGGCAAATTAGAAACCACTGTTCTCTACACCAACTGGCCCCCGGACGAAGCACGCCGACTGGGATATGAAGGACCGCTGCCATTGGCAGCCAATCCGAAGGAGATTCAAAAGAATCTTGAGCGCGACCTGAAAAAACGGATCGCAAGATTTCTGTCGAAACAAAAAGTAACCGCCATTGTTGAGCCCGGCTGGGGAAGTCCGGAAGGCTACTTGTTCGAAATGGCCAGCCGACAAAACATCGATCTGATCGTCGTCGGAACTCACCAGCGACAAGGCTTGGGCCGGGCACTACTAGGGTCGGTGTCACGCGCTGTTTTGCACCATGCAAAGGTGTCAGTAGCCGTCGTTCCGCCGGCCAAGACTTCCACACAGAAATGAGCAGTATGAAAATGAAAACATCCACGCAACGTCATCGCGCTGGCACCAAGCCCCAGCACATATTGGTGCCCGTCGATTTTTCTGATTCGTCGGCGCGCGCGCTGCGCCATGCTGCAAGCCGAGCAGCAGAATCGGGCGGGTCGTTGAATATTATCTACGTTGTTCCGGCTGATTATGGCTGGTTGGGATTTGGCCGCAACGAATTGCGTGATTTGGATCGATCGTTGCAACGGCAGGCGGCGGATCGGTTGCGCACTTTTGCCGATGAAAATGTGAGCAAAAACGTGCCTGCGGACATGGAAGTCCGTGTTGGTCAGCCGGCAGAGGAAATTGTTGCGGCAGCGCGAGAATCAAAGTGCGATTCCATCATGCTCTCGACACGTGGGCTGACCGGCTTAGACAGGTACTTAATTGGCAGCGTCGCCGATCGGGTCGCGCGGTTAGCACCCTGCCCGGTCGTTCTCGTACGCCCAGGCAAGCGTTCGCCCGATCGAAAACTAAAGCTCCCAGCTGTCTTGCGGTTTAAGCACAAACAAAAACGAGATCCTTAATGTTTACTTCGTCTGAGGTGAGGATAAAGGCTTAGACAGGTCGCGACGATAACCGCGCCGACAAACGCCGCCCCCATGTCCTTTTGAGCATCCCAAATGTCGCCCTGCGTCCCGAGATATGCGATCCCAAGATCGGGCGCGACAATTTGAGCGACAACCGCTTCGATAATTTCGAAGAAACTGCTGAGCGCACACACCGCAGCTACAGCCAACCATGTCGCCCAGTATCGATAGGCATGTGCGGAACGTATCAGCAGCTCCCGCATTGGATAGAGCAGCAGAAATCCAAAGCTGAAATGAATGGCACGGTCGTAATGGTTGCGCTCCAAGTGCAGCCAGTCTTTTACCCAAAAGCCGATCGGTACCTTGGCGTAGGTGTAATGCGCGCCGATGGTGTGAAACACGAGGAAGATTAGAATGAGCGCATACGAGAGATTCGATAACCGAAAGCGCCAATAGGTCGGAACCAGAACTGCGGCAGTCGCAAAGATAAGGAAATTCTCCAGTAGCCAATCGCGTCGATCCAATGGACGAATCGCGAGCGCGATCCAGAATGCGACGTAACACGCAACTGCGATGGGCAAGAAATAGTTGCCCGCTACGCCGTAGCGCAGCGGAGGCGAGTCGATCTTGAGCGAACTCATCCGCCGATGTTCTTGCGCTCACGCAACGCGACAATGCCCATCATTAGCAGTGATCCGACCATGGCCGACAGCATGTCGTTGTGGGCATCCCATTCGTCGCCCTGACCTCCAAGCCATCTCACGCCCTGGCCCGGCGCAACGATTCCGGCGACGATGCTCTCGATTATTTCAAACAGGCCGCTGACCGCCAGTATCACTGCGGGCGGCAGCCAAAAACTCCAGGCGCGATTGATTCCGCTGAAACGCAGCAGCAATTCGCGAATCGGATATGCGAGAAGGAAGCCAAAGGCGCCGTGGGCAAATCGGTCGTATTGATTTCGCGACAGACCAAAGTAATCGCGCGCCCAAAGTCCGACCGGCATCCGCGCGTAGGTATAATGCGCGCCGATGATGTGAAGCAGCACGAACGCTGCGAGCAAAAGGTAAGACGCCTTCGAAAGTTGTAGTCGGCGATATGTCAGAGCCAGCGCAACGACGAAAATAATCAGCAGGACATTTTCAAGAATCCATGCCTGGTGATCGAGCGGGTGAATCGCGGCAGCAATCCACACGAAACCGCAAATCGCCCCTAGCCAGACGAGAAGTGTTTTCTGTTCGGACAAGACCCAAAGTGTGTGACGCCTAGTGCGCGACAACAAGACGGTTTTAGGCTGGCGCATTTGAATGAGGAGACTGATTATCACCTCACCAGGCTTTTTTCACGCGAGAAGCCTTATTGAACATGGCGGCGATGACCATCGATAACAGTCACGAAATCCGAGCACAATCAGCCGCTCGAAAAACTGGCCGGTTAGCGCGCGTTTCAAGCTGCGAAAGCTGTAGCCACGGCCCCTGTGGGCCGTCTTCATAGTTCGAGACACAGCACCGAGAAAGACCGGCCACAGGTCCGCACACCGGACGGATTCGTCCTGCGGCGAACCGGTGGCTACATTTTTGTTAACGGTTTAATTCCGGTCCGATCCAAGCAGCTTCGACGACTGGGCATTTATTGAGTTTTGCTTTGCAAAAATTGCGTGGCAGTTTGCGCGGCATACCCGCGACGGATGCTGTTTTCTCGAAGGATTTTGTAAATGCATACGAGACTTGTTGCCGGCATAATTGCTGCGTTTGCGGTTTCGAGCGTCAGCGCTGAACAGCAACGGCCACACTTCGAAGTACCGGCAAAGGATTCTGCCAAGGCCGAGGAATTGGCGAACCAGCTCGCGGGGCTGTCACGGAGAGTTGATCCAAACGAAGCGAAGCTCCTGGCGGAATGCGCCTATGTCACCGTGGCACAGCTAAGGCAGGAGTATCGGATGTTCGGCACGCCGATCTTTAACAATTTCCTCGTCTATCATGGGTGGAGGAAACGCGGGTATTGCTACCAATGGACGGAGGACCTGCTTCTCGCGCTGGAGACGCTGAAACTCAAGACGCTTGAATTTCACTGGGGTGACGCGTACCGCGACACATGGCGCGAGAACAATTGCCTCGTCGTTACGGCGAAAGGACAGCCGTTTGAGCGCGGGATGATTCTTGAGTGTTGGCGACATTTCGGACATCTCCGTTGGAACCTGGTCCCGTCGGATCAGGACCCGTACTACGAGAACACGAAATGGGCCGAAAAGGTCCGCGCCCGCGCAGCGGCGAAAGGTTTCGGACTCGGCAAACGTCATGTCGTCTTCCAGACGCAAGTCGAGAGTAATCCCAAGACTAGCGACTAGCTGATTCGAAAAAGAGCGGCCGGGAATCCAAACGCGTCACCTCTGGGCAGCACACGCGCCTCGCGCGCGCTCCCCGAAAATTGCTTGCGCAAACCCTGCCATTGCCACAAGCTCCGAGGCCGATGAACAGCTCAGGGCGTTCACAAACTTGCGTGCGTGTTCTTGTTGCGAGCGTTCTGTTTGCGGCGTTTTCCTGGACACTTCTCGTCAGCCTCTCGCCGCGATTGCACGGATGCATTCATGCTGACGCGAATCGCAGTGACCACGTCTGCGCGATTACGCTGATTGCGTCAGGAAGTTATGAGCACGCGGGTCAGCCGCCGCTCATCAATGCGCCGCAATTTGATGTTCGCTTCGCGGCAAGCGCATCGCTCAGCCCCACCTGGGTTAAGCCACTTTTTCTTAACGCGCATATCTTCGCGCACGCGCCGCCGGCGCTGGTTTAAATTGTAGGGCGTCTGTGCCAGACGCCACCTAACGAATTGGCGTTTCACAGAAACGCCCTACAACCGCCGCTTTTCACTTGGCTTCACGCAAATCGTGAACGCCCGCAACAAACTACATTTTGAAAAATCCATTTCTCAACAATTACCAATGAAACAAATTTTAACCATAGCGATCGCCCTGCTCCTTGGGGCGTGTATTGCGATCGCACAAGAAGCCGTCTCAACGGCGGCGAGCCCCAACCCGTCCCTATCACCGTCTGGCACGGCTGAAGTCGAACGCGTCGTCGTCAGTGGCGGCGCGATCGAGCTCAGCGAAACCGACAAGGCACAACCAGTCACGATTCTTAGCGGAGATAATTTGAAGCTGCAGACACAACCAACACTGGGCGACACCCTCGCGACGCAACCAGGAGTCGGCGGAAGCGGTTTCACTGCTGGGGCAAGTCGCCCGGTCATTCGCGGTCAAACTGATAATCGTGTTCGGGTCTTGAACAACGGCACGGAAGTTTTCGATGTTTCGAATCTCAGTCCCGATCATGCCCCAAGCGTAAGCACATTGCTCAGCCAAAGCATCGAAGTTGTGCGCGGTCCGGCGACGATTCTTTACGGCTCAGGGGCGATTGGCGGCGTGGTCAACGTGACCGACATTCTAATTCCGGTCGAGCAGCCCCCTACGTCGATCAGTGGCGAAGTCGATGGCCGGTTCAACAGCGTCGATCTGGAACGCAGCGGCGCAATGGCGCTCACGCTCTCGCCTTTTCAACATTTCGTTGTTCACGCGGAGGGATCGATTCTGCGCACGGATGACCGAAGCATTCCCGGCTTTGCCTTGGCCCAACGCATTCGTGCACAGCTCACACCAGAGCAGCGGCACAATAACGGTTTTGGCGGGAACCCGTTTGGCGAAGTGCCGAACACGTTCGTAAAGACAAAAGATTTCGGCGTCGGCGCTTCATACGTCTGGGACAAAGGCTACATCGGCGCCTCCTACAGCCGTTTTCTTTCCGAGTACGGCGTGCCGGACGATCCCGAGGTGGATGAACCGGGCGTCCCCGCGGTGCCAATTCATCTCAACGTACGCAAGGATCAGTACAACCTGCGCAGCTCCATCGTCGATCCGCTCCCGTGGTTTTCAGTTGCGAATTTGAAATTCGTTTACACCGATTACAAACATGACGAGATCGAGGGCGAGCCCGAGGGCGACGTGGTCGGCGCAACGTTTAAGACCAAAGGCGTCGATTCGCGCATCGAGCTGCTGCACCAACCGGTCGGTCTCTTTGAAGGTTCAATCGGCTCCCAAGTATTTTACAAAGAGCTCTCCTCCCTGGGTGAGGAAGGTTTGTTGCAACCCACCGAGACTTTGGCTGTTGCCGGATTTATTTTTGAGGAAGTGAAATTAGCTCCAGTGCGGCTTCAATTCGGTGCGCGCGTCGAGCACGACGCGGTCTCCATCGATTCAAGCGATCCCGAGCTCACCTCGCTCACGTCACCCAGTCAGAAGAACCAGGATTTCTTGCCGGTCAGCGGTGCAGCGGGCGCGATCTATGATTTCGCTAAGGACTGGCAGCTCGCGCTCAATCTCGCGTACTCGCAACGCGCGCCGACGCCGGAAGAACTTTTCGCGCGCGGCCCACACCCCGCCACGTTCCAGTTCCTCATCGGCGATCCCAATCTCGACGTGGAAATAAACCGCAGTGTCGATCTCAGCCTGCGGAGAACCGCCGGTCACGTCACCGGTTTCATCAGCGGTTTCTACACCAGTTACGACGGGTTCATTGACTTCGCGCCCACCGGCGAGATCGAAGACGGTTTGCAGGTTTTTATTTACACTCCAAAGCAAGCGACGTTTTACGGCGGCGAGGGGCGCGTTGATTTTCATCTGCTGCCATTAAGCATCACGAAAATCAGCGAGCAACCTGATTCAAAATCAGTCAAGAACGTGATCACGGGAGGCGAACAAATCGTGGAAAAAAATCCAAACGATCTTTTTCTGCGGCTTCAAGCCGACTATGTGCACGCGGAGGATAGCAGCGGCGAGCCGCTCCCGCGCATTACTCCCTTTCGTTGGGGTGTGTCGCTCAATTACGAAAGCGAACATTGGACTGCCAGCATCGAAGGATGGCTGGTGGACAGTCAAAATCGCGTCGCGCAATTTGAAACGACCACACCGAACTACACGTTTTTTAACGTCAGTGCCGGCTACAAGTTTCAGGCGTGGCGGACATACAATTATCTTTATGTGCGCGCCACAAACTTACTGGATGCCGAAGGGCGCGATCATCTTTCATTTCTCAAGGAAGTAATGCCGCTCCCGGGGCGCGGCGTCGTGGTCGGATGGCGCACCACGTTCTAAATCGAAAGCGGCGCAGCAGCGCCGCACTCCAAAACGCAAGCGTGCAACATGCGTTCGGAAACACGGCCACGTTTTGGAATGCGGCAGTGCTCTGCCGCTTTTGAATAACAGAGCGCGTTGGCCGTTTTCGTTGATGGCGTTAAACTGAATCGAGATGAATCGCATCGATCATTCGCGGTTTCGTAAGCGACACGATTTCGTCCCGGATTTTTCGCACGCAGAACAGCGCACGCGCATCGTAATCGGTATCACCGCGGCGATGATGGTTGTCGAGATCGTCGCCGGTTTGATGTCTCACTCAATGGCCTTGCTGGCAGACGGCTGGCACATGAGCACGCATGTCCTCGCGTTCCTCATAACGGCCGCGGCGTATTATTTCGCCCGAACACAAGCCGGCAATGCGCGTTTCAGTTTCGGCACGGGAAAAATGGGGGTGCTGGGCGGATTCACCAGCGCGGTCGTGCTCGCGGTTGTGGCGTTCCTGATGGCGGGCGAATCAGTGCACCGGCTCTTTGTTCCACTGGAAATACACTTCAACGAGGCGATCGGAATCGCTTGCCTCGGATTATTGGTGAATCTGGGCTGCGCAGTCCTACTGGCCGATCGCCACCACGAACACGACGGCGGCAGCGCACATGATCACGACTTAAATCTGCGCGCAGCATATATGCACGTACTGGCCGATGCGTTCACTTCCGTCCTCGCGATCACGGCACTAACGGGCGGCAAATTTTTTGGCTGGGGGTGGCTTGATCCGGTCGTGGGAATTGTCGGCAGTGGCGTGGTTTTCTCATGGGCTTACACGCTGTTGCGCGATACCGGCGGGATTCTGCTCGATCGTACGCCGCCCTCATCAGATTTGCCTGACGAAATTCGCCGTGCGGTGGAGAGCGATGGCGATTCGGTCGTAACCGATTTGCATGTGTGGCAGGTCGGCATCGAAAAATATGCCGCGATGGTTTCGATCGTCGCGCACGAACCGAAGAGCTGCGATTCGTATCGAGCGCTTCTACGGGGACACGACGAACTGGTCCACGTGACAATCGAGACGCACCATTGCCCCGAAGACCACGCGTCCGTCGCAAGCGCCTAGGAGTCTATTGAAGTACTCAGCCATGCCGCGTTGCTGCCGATTTTTCGTCTCTCCAAGGCGCGAGGAAGACGCATACCCGACGCGGTCTGTAACCGACGAGCAACACCGGAGAGGCGAAAAAGCGGCGCAACCCGGAGGGCGAGAGCGCCTTGGGCTGTCTCGCAGCGTTGCTCACTCCTCACAGGACGCTTTGGACATGCTCGTCGCTCACGCCTTACCATTCAGCCCAAAGCGCTCCCGCGCGGTATGGCTGAGTACTTCAACAGACTCCTAAATGGCCAACACGCTCTGGCAGGTTATCGCCGCTTACATTTTCGCTGTCGCCGGCGGATCGATCAGCGCGTCACTGCGCCTCGAGCATAAGCCGCTTTGCGCGCTCATCAGTTTCGCGGCCGGAACGCTTCTGGGCGTAACAATCTTTGCGATTTTGCCCGAGAGTTTTGGCGCGTGCCCATGGTGGGCAGTGTTGCTGGCGCTAATTACCGGCTACGCGCTTTTCTTTTTCATCAGCAAACATGTCCATCATGTTTGCCCTGCTTGCGCGGCCAGTCATTTCGACGCTGATGCCACGCGACATTTCAGCGAAATCGCTAACGCGCTGATCGTCGCCTTGGCAATTCATAGTACGACTGACGGTTTGGCTTTGGAAATCCAAGGCGAAACCCCTGCGACAGATGCGGCCAAGTGGTCGCTGTTCTCTGCTCTGTGCATCCACAAGGTTCCCGAAGGTCTCGCGCTCGGCAGTCTTTTGATCGGCGCAGGCCTGCAACGCGCGGCAGCGGTTGGATGGGTGGCAGCGGTGGAAGCCACAACGCTCCTCGGTGGTGTCATCGGTTATTTCTTCCTGACGAACATCTCCATTTTGTGGCTGGGCTTAATTATGGCGCACGTCGGCGGCGGGTTTATCTATTTGGCGACACATGCAGTGGTCGGAGAAATGTTGAAGCACGGAAAGAAGCTCGTTTTAACGAGCTTTACACTGGGGGTCGCTCTAATCGCGGTTCTTAATGTTGGGTTGCGACTGCTTCGCTAACGCTTGCTCAAGTTGTAGAGGCACTTGTGCCAGGCGCCTGATATTTTACCCTGCAGTCGCCGCAGCGATCGCCGCTACAACATGCACTCGTTTCACTATCGCGATGGTCATCTCTATTGCGAAGACGTCGACTTAACGCGCGTTGCCACGGAATTCGACACACCGACTTACGTCTACAGCGCGGGGACAATTCTCGATCACTACGCGCGACTCGACGCCGCGCTAGCCCCGGTCGATCACTTGATTTGTTATGCGGTAAAGGCGAACTCGAATCGCGCGATCCTCAACTTGCTCGTGGGTGCCGGCGCCGGCTTCGACATCGTTTCCGGTGGCGAGTTGTTTCGTGTGCTCGCGGCGGGTGGCGATCCGGCGAAGTGCACATTCGCGGGCGTAGGCAAATCAGTTGACGAAATCGAGTACGCGCTGGAGCGAGGCGTTTACAGCTTCAACGTCGAGAGTGAAGGTGAACTGGAGGCGATCGAGCGCATCGCCCGCGCAAAGAAAATGCGCGCGCCAATCGCATTGCGCGTCAACCCTGATGTCGACCCGCACACGCATCAGTACATCTCGACCGGCTCCGAAGAGAACAAGTTCGGCATCGCGCTGGATCAAGTGAGAGCGGTTTATGAACGCGCGGCCAGAATGAGCAACATTGAGATTGTCGGCGTGCAGATGCACATCGGTTCTCAAATCACCGAGGCGAAGCCGTTCGCGAGCGCAATCGAAAAAGTGGCGCCACTGGTGCGCGAGCTGAAATCGAAATATGCCATCAAGTTTTTCAGCATCGGAGGCGGCATGGGGATCATTTACCGGCGGGCACTGGAGAGCGGATTAGGCAAATGGTGGGGCGATCACGGTCCCGCATGCGCGGGATCCGCGTTCAGTGTGCGCGATTACGCTGAAGCAATTCTGCCGCCGTTGCGCGACTTGGGTATTCGGACTCTTGTCGAGCCTGGCCGTTTTCTTGTTGGCAACGCCGGCGTTTTGCTCACCCGCGTTCGGTACATTAAGCAAACGGGCAGTAAAAAATTCGCCATTGTCGATGCCGGCATGAACGATCTCATCCGCCCCGCGCTGTACCAGAGCTACCACGAAATTGTACCCTGTAGGGCGTCTGTGTCAGACGCCGATCCGAGCACGAGCATGAGCGCGAGGAAGAGTTTGGAGAGGATCGACATCGTTGGACCGGTGTGTGAGTCGGGCGATTTCTTTGCTCTCGGCCGGGAAATGCCTGAAGTGCATGAAGGCGATTTGCTCGCAATCATGAGCGCCGGCGCGTACGGATTTGTGATGGCGTCGAACTACAATTCGCGTCCGCTCCCGGCGGAAGCGCTCGTTCGCGGCGACAAGTTCGCGCTGATCCAGAAGCGACAAACGTGGGAAGACCTTGTGCGCAGCGAAGTGGATGCAGACTGGTAGGAATCCCGCACCTGCGGGAGGATCTCCGCGAAAACTCGGCGCGCTCGGCGATCGCGTCCTACCACTTGCGGAATTTCGTGCTCTGCATAAATAGTGCTCCTCACCGGAAATGATGAAGCGTTTGTTACTCGTGTGCTGTTTGTCGATGGTCGCGCTCGGTCTGCGGGCCGCGCCGCCTGCCGGCGGTGAATACGTACTCCTGGTTGGTGGGCCGTCGATGTATCAGTGGGAAAAATACAAAGCTTTCCCGCACGATCATTGGTGGGCGAATTTTGTGCGGGCGGCGCGCCTGCGCACCGAACAGTTGCGCACCCAGCTCGGGCCGGATACGAAGATCACCTGGCTTGTTTACAAGCAGGGCTACGTGGACCGTGCAACGCAGGAGCACCAGGATCTGATCAGTCTAATTGGTACGGTCCGCGACAAGTTCAATTTCAATCTCATTTGGTTCGGCCCGGGCAAGGAGGTCATTGACTATTTGAACCACGGGCAGCCGCGAGATCAGGTGAAGATCGTGGGTTTCGAATTTTTCGGCCATTCGAACCGGGCGTGTTTCATGTTCGATTACAGCAACAATATCGAAAGCGCCTGTAAATCCTGGCTGCACGAAAACGATCTGAAACAAATCAATCGTCGTGCCTTCGCTCGTGGCGCTTACATCAAGAGTTGGGGGTGCCACACCGGCGAGAGCATGTCCAAGAAGTGGTACGCGGCGACTGGGACACGCATGATTGGCGCCATCGGCAAGACCCAATTCATGATGGAAGAACTACCGATCCTTTGTTCCGAGGACGGCAGATGGGTGAATTGAGCGGCTGGGGAAGCCGCGAAATGGACGGGCAAGCCCGAGAGGGCGAGCGAGCGGGAGGCGAGCGAGTCAATTAATTTTCGATTGCCGATCGCCGATTTTCTATTGGCGATTGAACATTGCGCCTTCCGCCAGCCGGTAGCCGGGCAAATCTGCCACGCAGCGTCTTCTGGTCTCGCCCTTTCATTAACACCGGCCTTTAGGGGTGGTGATTTACGCGTGAGTCGGCACCAGCCGTTTCAAAGGGCTTATCTCAGTCCATCCGATGCGACAAAAAGTTGGTAAAACGGCTGCCAAGTCTGGGTGAATTAGCCACGAGGCAGAAGCCCGGCGGTAATCAGACACTCAGTCATTCGTCCGGAAAATTTGAGATCGACATTCGCCGGCGGTCTTGCAATGAAATTACGCGGGGTCAACAAGGGGCACAGTAAACCTCAATAGAAAGAAGTTATGAATTGGAAGAAATTCTTTTTCGCATTCATCGCGGCGTTCATTTTTCTCTTCGTGTTTGGATTCCTTTGGTACGCAACGCTAATGCACGACGCGCATCGGGAAGTGGCGACGCTTTTGCGACCGGAAGCCGACCTAAAGAGCTACTTCGGGTGGCTTGCCCTCGGTCAGTTCGTCATGGCATTCTTTTTCACCCTGCTGTGTGCCCGCTACGTTCCAGACGGACGCGCAAGCGCCGGAGCGATGCTGGGCATCCTGGTGGGGTTAGTGTACGCAGGGCCACATTTAATCTCGTTCGCAGTCCAACCATTAACGTTTAAAATCCTTTGCGGCTGGATTGCCGGGGCTGTGATTCAATTCACAATCGCAGGCGCAATCGTCGGCGCCATCTACAAACCAGCGACTGCGCACATCATGTATGTAAAGGAGCGGTCGCGCTGACCGGCACAAGTTTCCCCGTCTGTTCCGATTCATCAGCTCCAATACGATCGCAATTTATGAAACGGTTTATCATCGCTTTTCTCGCCGCATATATTTTCTTGTTCGTCTGGGGTTGGCTGCTTAACGGCGTTTTGCTTAAAGCCGTTTATGCCGAAACGCCGAATCTCTGGCGGACGCAAAGTGAAATGATGAGTTTGTTGCACTGGATCATCCTCGGGCAAGCGCTGGTTGTCTTCTCCTTCGTGATGATCTACGCGACTGGTTTCGCAGGCGGTGGGATAATCGCTGGAATTCGACTCGGTCTCCTGCTGGAAATCGCAGCGATCGGGATGCGCATGGCCATTTACGCAGTGCAACCCTTCCCAGGGAAATTGATTTTCTATGGCAGCGCAAGCGGCTTGATCGAAATGATTATCGTTGGCGCTATTGTCGGTGCGATTTACAAACCTGCGCCCGCGCGAAATTCTTCGCAGTGATTTAGATTCTGCGTTGGTCGTTGGACGTTGAGCGTAGGGCGTTCCACGTTGACTTGATGGGCTCACAAACTCCAACCGCGCTCGGTTATCGCATGCCGGCGGAATGGGAACCGCACACCGCTACCTGGCTTTCCTGGCCGCGTCGCGAAGGGATCAGTTTTCCGGAGTCGTTCGATCGCATTCTGCCTGCGTTGCGCGTCATGGTCGAAGCATTGATCCAATCCGAACAGGTCTGCATCAACGTTTGCAACGGCGCGCATGAAGCAGAAGCGCGCTCGGTTTTGAGCGGACTGCCCATGGAACGGATCACCTTTTATCGGGTTCCCACAAATGAGCCATGGTGCCGCGACCACGGACCGATTTTTCTCACACGCGATGAGCGTTGGAGCCGGCGCGCCGGCGCGCCACTCGATGCGCCTCGGCTCGAGGGCGAGCCGGCTCCACTTGCCGTAGTGGACTGGGATTACAATGCATGGGGAAACAAATATCCGCCGTTTGATCTCGATGAAGTCGTGCCGACACGCCTCGCTGAAATTCTGAAACTGCCGGTTTTTTATCCGCACATGATCCTCGAAGGCGGCTCGATAGACGTGAACGGCAGCGGCGCATTACTCACCAGTGAGTCCTGCCTCCTGAACAATAATCGGAATCCCAATCTTTCGCGCGATGAGATTGAGCAACGCCTGCGCGATTATCTCGGTGTCAGCGACATTCTCTGGCTCGGCGATGGCATTGCCGGCGACGACACCGACGGTCACATCGATGACCTCACGCGGTTTGTATCCGAGCGAACAGTCGTAACTGTCGTTGAAGAGAATTGTGACGACGAAAATTACAAAGCACTCCAGGAGAATCTGGAGCGTCTACGCGAGATGAAAATCGGTGGGCGCAAACTCGACATCCTCACGCTTCCGATGCCGAAGAAGATCGTACGGGAAGGACTGCGACTCCCGGCAAGCTACGCGAATTTTTATATCGCAAACACATGCGTGCTCGTGCCCACATTTGCCGATCCAAACGATGAAGCTGCATTATCCGTCCTGCGCCAATGTTTTCCGGACGGGCGCGTGATCGGCATCGATTGTCGCGAGTTAATCTGGGGGCTGGGCACGTTTCATTGCCTGACGCAACAACAACCGGCTGTTTAAATGTGGGAGGGACCTTAGTGTCCCGACTGTCGCGGCGCCGAGGCCGCTCCCACATTCTCAGTCTGCCGCTGGCGCCGGTTTATGTAACGCGTCAACTCCGTGCAATGGTCGCCTTCCTAGGCCATTGCCATGTTGAGCGAAGTGAAACATCTCAGACTATTGCCGAGAGAGCGTAAGACCGAATAATCTGAGATTCTTCGCTGCGCTTTGAACGACAGGCAATGCGGCTGTTTGGCCTCCCCTTCGTATCAACACCTGTCCAAATCGGCGTTGTTGGAATTACAATTTTTAGTGTGCCGCCATTTCCCGCGCTACCGGTTCAAGCACGCGCCAGACGTTTTCAGCAATGACCTTTTGGCCGGCTGCATTCGGATGAATGCCGTCCGACAAATTCAACGTAGGATTGCCTGCCACGCCTTCAAGCAAATAGGGCACCAACGCCGCTCGATTTTTCGCGGCTAAATCGGCAAACATTTGGCCAAATGCGGAAACATAATCGTCAGACGCATAACCGGGGAGTTGCATCCCTGCGATCACCACGCGCGCATTTGGATTTCTCGCTTTCACCTTGTCGATGATCTCTTGGAGATTGTTTTGGATTTGCTCGATCGGCAGACCGCGAAAGGCGTCGTTGATCCCAAGCTCCAGAATCAAGATGTCGATTCTGTGCTTTAAATGCGGGGGTAAGCGTTCCAAGCCGCCGTCAGTTGTCCCGCCGGAGGCGCTCGCGTTGGTCACTGAAGAGTTCAGGCCCGCCGAGCGCAGCTTTTTTGCAAGTAAAGCAGGGTAAGCCTCGCTGCTCTTGAGCATGAAGCCGCCCGATAAACTGTCGCCGAACACCAGAATGGCTTTCGGTTCGGCAGCAGGCGCATGTTCCACAAAAACGAGGGACATCATGGCTAGAAACGCCGCGACAGCGTATTTCATTTAGAAATATAAACGCTACTGCTCATTGTTGGGCAACCGCTCCGCTTGCCAGGGCTGGGCAGGCGAAGCGCCCGCCCTACAGTCGCCTCATCGGAGTTGGACGTTGAAGCTTTTCCGCGTAACGGTTTAACTCTTCAACCTTCAACTTTTTCTATGGCTAATTTTGCTATCAACGGTTTCGGGCGCATCGGGCGCAACGTCCTTCGCGCTATGTCACAAAAACAAGTGGAGCGTGTTGTCGCGGTGAACGATCTCACCGATACGCACACCCTGGCGCATCTGCTTAAATGGGATTCGGTCCACGGTAAGTTCGACGGAGAGATCGGGTACGACGACGAAAATATCATCGTGCGAGGTCACAAAATTAAGGTTTTGAAGGATCGCGATCCAGCGAATCTCCCGTGGAAAAAACTGGACATCGATGTGGTGCTTGAATCGACCGGCTTGTTCACCAGTCGGGATAAGGCCGAACTACACTTGAAGGCCGGTGCGAAACGCGTGTTGATCAGCGCACCAGCAAAAGATCCGGACGTGACGATTTGCGTCGGCGTGAACGACAACGTCTTCGATCCCAAGAAGGACAAAATCGTCTCCAACGCCAGTTGCACGACAAACTGTCTCGCGCCGATGGCGAAAGTATTGAATGACACATTCGAAATCGCGCACGGATTCATGAGCACGATCCATAGTTATACCAACGACCAGCGTATTCTCGATTTTCCCCACAAGGACCTGAGACGTGCGCGCTCTGCAGCAATCAACATCATCCCGTCCACGACTGGCGCAGCAAAGGCGATTGGCGAAGTAATTCCAGACCTCAAAGGAAAACTAAATGGCGGCGCGTTCCGGGTGCCGACGCCTGATGGCTCGGTGACGGATTTCACCGCCGTGCTGGAAAAAGACGCGACGGTGGACACGATCAATGCTGCGTTCAAGGAAGCGGCGTCAGATAAAAGCTACAAAGGCGTGCTCGAGTTCAGCGATGAGCCGCTCGTTTCCGAAGACATCGTTGGCAATCCGCACTCGTGCATCTTCGATAGCAAGCTAACCCTGACGATCGGCAATCGTTTCGTAAAAGTGGTCGGTTGGTATGATAATGAGTGGGGCTACAGCAATCGCTGCGTGGAGTTGATGGAAATGCTGACTGACTGATTACGATCACGAGCGGAAGCAGGAGTAACTGATGGCAAAGCTTTCTGTCCGTGATTTCGACGTCCGCGGGAAACGCGTGCTGGTGCGGGTGGACTTCAACGTGCCGACCGAAGTTCGCGGCGGCAAAGTTCGCGTCACTGATGACACCCGAATCCGCGAAAGCCTGCCGACCATCAATTACCTCCGCGAACACGGAGCGAAGACCATTTTGATGTCACATTTCGGCCGGCCCAAGGGTAAGCCGATTGAGAAATATTCGCTTCGGCCAATCGGCGAATATTTGCATTCCCTGATCCATCACCCCGTCATTTTCAGTCACGACACCATCGGCAATGTGCCGAAGAAAATCGTTGAGCACATGGAGAACGGCGATGTCGCGCTGCTCGAAAATGTTCGGTTTCATCCAGGTGAGGAGGCAAATGATCCAGAATTAGCCAGGGCCCTTGCCGAGTTAGGCGATTTTTACGTGAACGATGCCTTTGGCGCCGCGCACCGGGCGCATGCGTCAACGGCGGGTGTCACAAAATTCGTGTCGAAATCGGCCATGGGCCTTTTGATGGAGAAAGAACTGAAGCATCTGCGCGACGGACTTCAGAATCCGGTCACACCGTTCGTCGTGATTTTAGGCGGCGCCAAAGTGTCGGACAAAATCGGTGTTCTGAAAGCGTTAATGGAAAAGGCAAACACGATTCTGATCGGCGGCGCCATGGCCAACACGTTTTTGAAAGCGGAGGGGATTCCAGTCGGCGCGAGCCGGGTTGAATCTGACAAGGTCGGTCTCGCGCGAGAACTTTTGGACCTCGCGAAGCAACGCGCCGTGAAGTTTCTCATTCCCATTGATGTGGTCGAGTCAGATGAAATTGTTCCGGGCGCGAACATGCGAAACACCAGCCGCCTGTCGCCCCAGCACGGAATCACGGACGGATGGCAGGCAGTGGATATCGGCGCGGCAACGATCGCGCTTTATCAGGAGGAAATTGTCAGGGGAGAAACGATTTTGTGGAACGGACCCATGGGCGTTTTTGAAATTCCTGAATTCGGCGAGGGCACAATCGCGATCGCAGAAGCAATGGCGCAATCGGGGGCGACGACCATTATTGGCGGCGGCGACTCAGTGACCGCGGTCAAACAGGCCGGGCTCGCCGGAAAAATGACGTTTATTTCCACCGGCGGCGGCGCGACGCTGGAATTGCTCGAAGGCAAAGAGCTTCCCGGCGTGGCCGCGCTCAGCGATAAAACTTAGACAGATTAACAGAATGAGTTTCTCTGAAATCATTTTGTAAATTTTGTTCATTCTGTCGGAATGATTTATGCGCAAGAAAATCGTCGCAGCCAATTGGAAGATGAACATGACGCAGGCCGAGTCGGCCCGATTTGTGGAGTCGCTGTTGCTTCGGGGCGTAGGCGAAATCACCGATGTCGAAGTAGTGATCGTTCCGCCGTTTACGGCAATTGCGAAAGTGACCGAAGCATTAGGTAACACGCAGAACATAAAGGTCGGCGCGCAAAATATGTATTGGGAGAAGAACGGGCCGTATACCGGCGAGATCAGCGCTGCGCTTTTGCGCGACTTATTTGTGCATTACGTCGTGCTCGGGCACAGCGAACGCCGTACGTTGTTTGGTGAGACCGACGAAATCGTCAATCGTAAAGTGCGCGCAGCGCATGCGGCGGCACTGCGTCCGATTGTTTGCATCGGCGAAACGCTCGAACAACGCGACAAAGGCAACGTTGAAAAGATACTGGCAATCCAATTGCGTGGCAGTCTCGATGGTCTGACTCCCAAGGAACTTCAGGAAACGGTGATTGCATACGAGCCGGTCTGGGCCATCGGCACCGGTCGCAATGCCACACCAGCTCAGGCACAGGAAGCCCACGCGTTCATTCGACACATCTTGCGCGAAATGACCGACGACACGACAGCCGAGCGAGTCCGTATTCAATACGGCGGCAGCGTGAAACCGGAGAATGCACGCGAACTCATGAGCCAGCCGGATATCGACGGCGCCCTCGTCGGCGGCGCCAGCCTCGACCCGCGCAGCTTCGCCCAAATCGTGAAAGCCGCGCGGGAAGAGTAACACAGGCATCTTGCCTGTGGGGCAACCGGGCGTCTCGCCTGGTAATTAACAAATTCTTGCGGCAGGCAAGATGCCTGCCGGCCCCACAGCCAGGATGGCTGTTACTTCTCGGCGACTGCTCGCGATTCAGGCTTGTTCAATTCAATGTCGGCGGCGACCCTCTGAAGATCCGCCGTTAGCGCTGCAATTTGCTGTTCCTGTTGCGCGAGCTTTGACTCAAATCTTTTCTGCTGCTGCGTCAGCTTCGATTGCAATTGGCTGATCGTCGCTTCCTGTTCCTCGTTCTTGCGGTGTTCTTTAATGAACTCGTTGAGCAACATCGCGTTCACTGCGTCGTAGCGCACACTGTAGGGCTTGCCTTCTTTGTCGCGCACGATCAGGTCGGGATTTATCTTTTCCACTTCTTCAGCTACAAGTCCGAACTGCGATATGCCTGTCGGATCAATCTCCTGCTTGTATCGGAAAGTGACTGGTTTGAGCGCGTGGATTGCTTCGCTCGCCTTATCCATTGGCTTGATGTCTTCCTTAAAGCGTTTTGAGGAAGTGCTCGTACCGAGCTTACCGGAATTGTTAATCAGAACCGAAACTCCGTTGCTAGAGAACTGGTTGTG
>WNGA01008822.1_pt1 | contig 35974 bp, 41 predicted proteins | sample 5400061 | NCBI WGS metagenome assembly WNGA01 (sample SAMN13153366, study PRJNA577476) | soil metagenome | isolation source: 100 cm soil or saprolite under grassland replicate 2 | place: USA:California | collected 2016-06-15
CAGCGGATGGCCCGCATCAATGTGTTCCTCAAGGATGATCTCCTCAACGCCGTCGATGCCGAGGCGAGGCTAACAGGCATGAAGCGGAGCGCGCTCATCCAAGCAGCGCTGGAGAGCCACCTGGAGGCGCAGCGGCGAGCTCGTGAAGAGGCCGAAGCCCAGCGCCGGATGGACGATGCCTGCCGCAAGATGGACGCCCTGGCCGAGAAGCTCGGCGACTGGGATCCGGTAGGAATCATCCGGGAGTCTCGGGATAGCCGTTACGGTCGATCCCGCCAGGCGGTCCGACGGGCCAAGGTGCGAAGGCGCCGGTGATCCCTGCTATCCACGCCCGCTACGTCCTGGACGCGTCTGTGGCTGCCAAGTGGTTCACTCGCCACGAGGAGCCTGACCGTGAAAAGGCCCTGGCCCTGCGCGATCGCCACCGGCGCCGCGACTGTCGGCTGGTGCTCCCGGATTTCGGCCTGCTCGAAGTCATGAACGCGCTGCGGTTCAGCCCGCGAGCGGTGGAGGCCGACACCTCGGCTGCACTCATGGTCCTCAATGATCTTCAGCTTCAGATCGAGCCGGTGAACTGGGACCTGCTGCGCAAAGCCAGCGCCATCGCATGGGCATATCGCACATCCGTATACGACGCGGTTTACGTCGCGCTGGCCGAGCGTCTCGGGTTCCCGCTTCTCACCTCCGATGAGGAGCTCGTCAAGCGAATGAGAGGGCACAGCATCGTAGTAAGGTTGCGAGAGCTCGAGTTCCAGTAATGGCTGGCCCGTAGCCCTGAGGTTTCCATGATCAGGTTCTTCGCTCATTCCGAGAATGCTCTGGGCGTCAAGCACGACCTCGTCGCGCATCTCGTGCGTGTGGCGGAGTTGGCGCGCGGGCATGCTGAGAAGCTCGGGGCTCCTGACCTCGGGTACTGGGCGGGCCTCTGGCATGACCTCGGGAAGTTCCATCCTGATTTCCAGTCTTACATCTCCCATCCCGAAGCCCGGAGAGGGCCGGATCATTCGAGCGCAGGGGCGGTCCATGCCGCCCGGTGGCTCGAGGGTCTCGCGTTTCTGGTCGCGGGACATCACGGGGGCCTGCCCGCGTCCGACGAATTGAAGCGGCGTTTGAAGGAAGAGGCGCGCGCGCTCCCCGTCGCGGGCGCATTGGACATCGCGAACACGCAGTTACCGGGTATTGTCCCCGGCGAGCAGCTCGCCACGAAGTGTCCCGCGTTCCCGGCTTCGGCCGAGTCGGCTGGCGGCCGCCGCGGGCAACTTGAGCGCGATACGGAGCTGTTCCTGCGGATGCTCTTCAGCGCGCTGGTGGACGCGGACTTCCTCGACACGGAGGCTGACTTCGACAGCAGGCGCTTGGGCCTGCGAGGCGGGACCCCATCGCTGCCGGAGCTGTGGGCACGATTCGAAGCGAATCAGGCCGGCGTTACCGGACGGCAAGATGACGCGCTGAACCTGATCCGTCACGAGATCTACCAGGCTTGCGTAGTGGCGGGCGACGGGCGATCCGGCATCTTCAGTCTCACGGTTCCGACTGGGGGAGGCAAGACCCGATCCGGAACGGGCCCCGAAGCCCAGTGGTGGCGACGCCGGGCGAGGGCGCGTGGGCGGGCACTGTGCTACAATCCGTCCGCGGAGGGAGAGAAGGACATGGCCATCCTGAAGGTCGCCCGGCTCGGGCATCCGGTGCTGCGGAAGGTGGCGGCGCCGGTCCCGGCAAAGGAGATCGGGTCGCCCGAGATTCAGCGGCTGATCGACGACATGGTCGAGACCATGCGCGAGTACAACGGCGCCGGGCTCGCCGCCAACCAGGTGCACGTGCCGAAGCAGATCTGCGTGATCGAGGTCGCCGGCAACCCCCGCTACCCCGATGCGCCGAGCATCCCGCTCACCGTGTTGGTCAACCCGGTGGTGACCCCACTCACCGTGGAGATGGAAGACGGCTGGGAAGGGTGTTTGTCCATCCCGGACATGCGGGGCATGGTACCGCGCTACACGACGGTGCGCCTCGAGGCCTTTGATCGGGCGGGGGAAAAGCTCAGCGTGGTCGCCAAGGAGTTCTTCGCCCGCGTCGTGCAGCACGAGACGGACCATCTCAACGGCCTCGTGTACGTGGACCGCATGAAGGACCTCTCCACCCTGACCCACCTGGCCGAGTGGAGCCGGTACTGGCTCGGCAATGCGGAGCAGGACGATTAGGGCCGTCGCCGTCGTCAAGGACCTCTTCTTCGTCGCCCGGATCCGCGAGACGGCGCGCCTGGCCGGCGCGGCGGTCGCCTTCGCCCGCACTCCTGACGAGCTGGGAGCGGAGCTGGGCGAGTCACCGGACCTCGTCATCCTCGACCTCACCACCCCCGGATGGGATTACGACGGGTTCTTCGCGAAGCTCGCGGGCGCGCCACGACCGCCGGTGCTCGGCTTCACGACGCATGCGCTGGCCCGGCAGACCCAGCCCCTGCACTCCCGGTGCGCGCGGGTCGTGACGCGGGAGACGCTCACCCGGGAGCTCGGCACCATCCTGAAGGAGGGGATCGCGGCATGACGGCAGAAGAATTCGTCAGGGAGCTCGACGAGCAGAACCAGACGGTCCTCAGGCGGCTCGAGCCCGAGGCGACGCTCAAGCCGGAGGTCTCGGGGAATCTGAACGTCGTCAATCTCCTCAAGGTCGCGCTGAAGAACGAGATCGAGGCGACCGAGATCGCGGCGCGTTGGCTCGTCAGCACCGACGAGGTGGGGGTGAAGATGGCCCTCGCCCGCCAGGCGGGGGACGAAGCCAAGCACTACCGGATGATCGCCGACCGGCTGCGGGAACTGGGCTTCGACGCCGACGGCTTCAACCCCATCGCCAAGGGGTATGGCCCGCTCTTCAGCTACCTGGACACGCTGCGGACGACGGTGGAGCGGGTGGCGGCCGGACAGTTCACCCGCGAGGCGATCGCCGTGGTGAAGAACCGGCAGTTCATCGAGTTCTGCGAGCGCGCGGGAGACAGGGTCACGGCCACGCTCTACCGTGATGTCATCGAGCCCGACGAGCGCTTCCATCACGAGCTCGGCCGCTCGCTGCTCCTGCGCTGCGCGAGCACCCCGGAGACGCAGGGCGGGGCCCGGCGCGCGGCCGCGCGGACGCTCGAGCTGGCCGAGGAGCTGCAGGCCACCGCGCTCAAGGCCGCCGGCATCCATCACGCGCCCGGCTGCTGATGGACACGGATCCGTCGCTGCGGGAGTTCGCCCGGGAGGTCTCGCGGCCCGATCCCAGCATCGACCTGGCGCGGGCCGCTCTGGTCCTCGCCCGGAGCGAGTATCCCGATCTCGACATCGGCGCGTATCTCGGCCGGCTCGCCGCCCTGGCCCAGGGCGCCGCGCCGGCGCGGCGGACGGCCGATCCGCTCGAGCGGCTCCACCGGCTTCGCGAGTATCTGTTCGAGGAACAGGGCTTCGCCGGAAATTCTGAGGACTACTTCGATCCGCGCAACAGCTACCTCAACGAGGTCCTCGATCGCCGGCTGGGCATCCCCATCACGCTCTCGCTGGTCCTGATCGAGGTCGGCCGGCGCCTCGGGCTCCAGATGGAGGGGATCGGGCTGCCGGGGCACTTCATCACGGGCGCGTGCGTGGGCGGCGAGCATGTGCTCCTCGATCCCTTCAACGCCGGCACCGTCCTGACGGGTGAGGCCTGCGGCGAGCTGGTGGCGCGCGCGCTCGGCCGCCCCGTCGAGCTCACGGCGAAGCAGTTCGTCGCGGTGACGAAGCGCCAGTTCCTGACCCGTCTGCTCGCCAACCTCAAGGGGATTTACTGGCGCCGGGAGGCGTGGCACAAGGTCGTGGCCGTCATCGACCGGCTGCTCGTGCTGACCCCGGAGGCGGGCAGCGAGTGGCGCGATCGCGGGATCGCCTGGAGCAGCCTGGGCGACTTCCGCCGCGGCCTGGCCGACTGGGAGCGCTACCTCACGGACTTCCCGAACGCGGCCGACCACGAGAAGGTCAAGACGCAGTTCCGGCGCGTGCGCCAGAAGCTCGCCCGGCTCAACTAGCAGGTGGCACGGCTGGACGAACACTTGGCGATCCGGGCGCAGGGCGGCACGAACCTCTACGGCTTCTCGGTGGGCATCCTGGTGCTGGACACCCAGTTCCCCCGGATCCCCGGCGACATCGGGAACGCCGCCACCTTCGACTTCCCGGTGCGCTATCACCGCGTGGCTGGCGCTTCACCCGACGAAGTGGTGCGCCGGGGCCAGCGTGAGCTCCTGCCCCTCTTCATCGATGGCGCTCGCGTGCTGGAGCGGGAGGGGGTGCGGGCCATCACCACGAGCTGCGGCTTTCTTGCGAAATTCCAGCAGGAGCTGGCGGCGGCCGTCCGCATTCCGATGTTCACCTCGAGCCTCATGCTGGTGCCCCTCGTCCATCGCATGCTGCCACCGGATCGCGCCGTGGGGATCATGACCGTGGACGCCTCCTCCCTTCGCGCCGAGCACCTCGCCGGAGCGGGCATCACCCCGGAGATGCGGGTGGTCGTGGCGGGGCTGGAGACGGAGAAGGAGTTCACGCGCGTCCTGCTCGACGACCGCCTCATGCTGGACGTCGAGGCCGCGCGCGCGGAGCACGTGACGGTGGCGGCACGGATGCTCGCGGCGCAGCCCGAGATCGGCGCCATCGTCCTCGAGTGCACCAACATGCCGCCCTACCGAGCCGATATCCAGGCCGCCACCGGACTGGCGGTCTTCGACATCACGACCCTCGTCAGGATGGTCCACGAGGCGGTCAAGGGTCCTAAAGGAGGCTTACCGATATGAAGCGCGTGCTGCTTCTCTTCCTGGCCCTGAGTGTGGTGGGCCTGACGGCCGGCGGCGCCCTGGCCCAGCAGTCGCTCACGTGGACGGCCGGCGCCGTGGGCGGCGGCTGGTACGCGATCTCGGGCGGCATGGCCGAGCTGATCCGCGAGAAGGCCGGGCTCAATATCAAGGTCATCCCGGGCGGCGGCACCCAGAACCCGGTGCTGGTGGAGAAGGGCGAGGCGGATATCGGCATGGGCCTCCCGCCGCTCCTCGGCGCCGCGGCGCGCGGGGAGGATCCGTATCAGGGACAGAAGATGGAGCAACTGCGGGCGGTGGCCGGCAACATGAGCCTCAACACCTTCCACTTCTATGTGGCGGCGGACTCGCCCTTCGCCAAGATGACCATGGACGAGATCATCCGCGGGAAGAAGCCGATCCGTCTCGCCATCTCCAAGCCGGGTTCCTCGGACGTGTGGGTCTTCGAGAAAGTGATGGAGTTCTATGGCTTGTGCCAGGCCGGCAAGACGGCGGACTGCTACAAGACGTGGGACGCGGCCGGCGCCAAGTTCTTCCGCGGCTCCTACTCCGAGCAGGCCGGCGCCTTCAAGGACCGCAACGTGGACGGCACCTTCACCTTCCTGGCGCTACCCGGCGCCTCGATCACCGAGGCCTCGGTGGGGCGGAAACTCATGCTCCTGGCATTCCCCAAACCACTGCTCGAATACTTGGGCAAGTTCGGCCTGGGCGAGGGCGTGATCCCGGCCGGAACCTATCCGAAGGCCGCCAACGGCACTGAGGCCGTGGTCTCGGCCACCATGGGCACGACCATCACCGTCTCGGGCAAGATGGCCAACGACCTCGCCTACACCCTCACGAGGACCATCAACGACAACGTGGATCGCGTGAGGAAGATCCACGGGAGCCTGGCCGACTACGACCCGTCCAAGGCCCATCTCCACCTCGGTGTCGCGCTGCACCCGGCGGCGGAACGCTACTACCGCGAGAAGGGCTGGCTGAAGTAGGATGATCTCAGCGATCCGGCCGGCCATCATCCGAGCGGCAGGCCGTCTCGGCCAAGATCTGGAGGACGCGAGCGAGAAAGTCCTCCAGCGCCGCCCGCTCGTGACGGAGTCGCGCCAACTCGCTCTTCAATGCCGCGTTCTCCTTGGCCAGGTCCAGCAACTGCAACACAATAGATGACCCACCTTGTGCGAGACTTCGAGCAAAACGTAATCCGAGTGCTTCTTCTGTAGCAAATGCTGTGCCGGGGATCGCCTCCACAGACATACCGTTTTCCCTCAGCAGTTAGCCGGGAACGAGACGAGGGCGTGGTGCAACCGAGTTCACGAATCCTGCAATTCACTTCGCACCAGATTCTTCCTCGCACCACATTTCTTCAATGGACATCGAGAGGGATACTGGCCAGCGCTAGTGTAGTGTCCCGGCAATCCGTTGACTCGCGGGCGCCGGGCGGGGCGGGGGGGCCCCTGCGCGGAACCGTGGCTTCTGCGCGTTGCCGGAGGCGAAAGCCGCACTCTCGTGGCTCCTTACGAGTGCCCGGAGCGGGTTGCGACTCAGCGTGTTCCAGGGCGGCGGGCCAGGTTCTGGCCACCGGGTGAATACCGAGAGGCATTCCGGAGGCCCGCGGCCACATTTTCGGGCGGCGCAGAGGCGTTTGGTGGTACTCTCCCCGGCCGGGAGGCCCGAAGATCAGGCAGTTGACGGGCACCATCAAGCGGGGTGTCGGGGCCTACGGCGCCTCGGCCTCGCTGTTTCACCTCTACACCGCCGGTTACGGGGTCTTCGAGCCTCGGATCCAGCGCTCGATCCATCTGCTGTTCCTAGTCCCGCTGATCTTCCTGGCCTTTCCGTTCAACCGGCGCTCGCCGAAGGATCGCCCGAGCGCCTTGGACTGGCTCTGGGCCGGGCTCTCGAGTCTCGCGAGCCTCTACCTGATCTGGGACAGCGATCGGCTGAATCATCGGTGGGAGGGCGCCTCCCCCGTCTTGCCCCTCGAGGTGGTCCTGGGCTCCATCATGGCCGTGCTCGTCGTCGAGGCGTGCCGGCGGTCGCTCTCGCCATGGATGGCGGTGACGATCTCGGCGTCGCTCATCTACCTCGGCACCAGTCAGTGGTTCCCCGGGGTGCTCAACTTCAAGGGCTACTCGTTCCCGCGGCTGGTCGAGTTCATGTACCTGGCGGGCGACGAAGGCATGTACGGCTTCCTGACCGGCATCTCGGCCAACATCCTCTTCATCTACGTGCTCTTCGCCTCGGTGATGATGAAGGCCGGGGTGGGGGAGTTCGTCATCGACTTGGCGGTGCGTCTGACGGGCTGGGCGCGTGGGGGCCCCGCCAAGATCGCGGTCGTTGGCTCGGCGCTCTTCGGCACCATCTCGGGCTCCACGGTGGCCAACGTCTACGCCACGGGCTCGTTCACGATCCCCCTCATGAAGCGGGGCGGCTATTCACCGAAGAACGCCGCCGCCATCGAGGCCATCGCCGGGACGGGCGGCCAGATCATGCCACCCGTCATGGGCGCAGGCGTCTTCGTCATGTCCGAAGTCACCGGCATCTCGTACTTCGACATCATCAAGGCAGCGGCCATCCCGGCCATCCTCTACTACATCGGCCTCTCCGCCATGGTGCACTTCCTCGCGCTCCGCTACGGGATGCAGCCGGTGCCGAAGGCCGAGCTGCCCTCGTGGAAGCCCGTCCTGAGGCGCGCGTACTTCGCGATCCCTTTCGGCCTCATCGTGTATCTCCTCGCCCAGGGGTACTCGCCGACGGGCGCAGCGTTCTACACCATCCTGACGACCTTCGCCCTGTCCTTCCTTGACCGGAAGACCTGGATGACGCCCCGGAAGTGTTGGGGCGCGCTGGTGGAGGCGGCGTTCAGCGCCGGGACCATCGCGGTGGCGCTGGCGGGCTCGGGGATGATCGTCGGCGTGCTGACCCGCACGGGAGCGGCGCTCGCATTCAGCGGCGTCGTGGTCCAGGCCGCTCACGGCGTCCTGATCGTCGCCATGATCTTGATCTTCATCGTGGTGTCGATTCTGGGTACCGGCATCCCCACCACCGCGGCGTATGTGATCTCGGTGACGGTAGGCGCGGCGGCGATGGGCAATCTGGGCGTGAGCCTGCTCGCCGCGCACCTCTTCGTCTTCTACTACGCGGTGCTTTCGGACCTCACCCCGCCAGACGCCGTGACCGCCTTCGCCGCCGCCAACATCGCGGGGGCCGACATGTTCGGGACCGGCATCGAGGCCTTCCGCCTCGGCATCGCGGGCTTCCTCGTGCCCTTCGCCTTCGTTTACCACCCGGAGCTCTTGCTGAAGGGCGACTGGGCGCAGATCCTCGTGATGTCCGGCTTCGCCGCGGTGTCGGCAGTGGCGCTGGCGTCCGCCGTGGTGGGGCAGGGATGGATCGCGCTGCCGGGGTGGTTGCGCTGCCTCTGTGTCGTCGCGGCAGCCCTGATGGTCGGCAGGACGCTTTCGCTCCAGATGGCGGGACTCGCGCTCTACGCGGTGATCCTCGCCTTTGGAGCGTGGCAGCGCCGCGCCGTGGTCGCCGTCAGTCGCGGCTGAGGCGCTCGATCAGCGACGCGTCCGCCGGCGGGAACTCGTAGCGAGCAAGATCAGCCGGGGTCACCCAGGCCATCTCCTGGCCTTCGAGCGGCCGAGGCTCTCCATGGATGCCGCAGCGGAAGAAGACGAGGCGCACCCGCTTGTCCGGGTACTGCCACTCGATGGTCTCGATCCGCTCTCCCACCGCTATCTCGGCGTCCAGCTCCTCTCGGATCTCGCGGCGGAGGGCGACTTCGAGACTCTCGCCGCGCTCGGGCTTCCCGCCCGGAAACTCCCAGAGCCCGGCCAGGTGCGCGCTCTGCGGGCGGCGCGTGATGAGGATCTTGCCGTGGCGCTCGATCACCGCCGCGACGACCTCGACCGCGTCCACTCAGCGCTCGCCGAGAATGAAGCGAAGGCCGGAGGGCTTGGGCCGGATCGCGCCGGCCCGGACCCTTATGCTCATGACTGGCCTCCCGCGCGTCGGGTACTGGCGCGTCGGTCTCCGCGCTGATGAGGCTCTAGTGTGGTGTCCCAGAAATCCGTTGACTCGCGGGCGCCGGGCGGGGCGGGGGGCCCCTCCGCGGAACCGTGGCTTCTGCGCGTTGCCGGAGGCCGTAGCCTCGCTCTCGTGGCTCCTTACGAGTGCCCGGTGCCGGTTGCGACTCAGCGTGTTCCGCGGTGGGGCCCCCCGCCCCGCCCGGCGCTTTGTCCACAAGCTTCTGGGACAGGACACTAGTCTACGCGGGCTCAGTGGGTTGGCCAAGGCCTTTTCGCGGCGGCGGAACCGTGGGATGCTTGGAGTTCGTGAGCTGGCTGGAGACGTACCGCGGGACCGTCTACCGGTGGGAGGTCGACAACGTCGACCACTTCACGGTGGCCTACTACTTCGAGCGATTCGAAGACGCGACCCTCGGGTTGCTCCACGCCATCGGCTTCGATCCGGGGTCGCTGGCCGGAGCGGGGCTGGCGTGCGTCACGACGGACTGCCATGTGAGGTATCTCCGGGAGCTGCGGGTGGGGGACATCCTGCACATCCGCAGCGGGGTGATCGAGGCCGGCGACGACGGCCTCGTCCTCGGTCACCAGGTGTTCGACTCCGGAGATAGCACGCTCTGCACGACCGTCGCGCAGCGGGCAGCGCTGGCCGAGATCGGGAGCCGCGCGCCGCTTCCACTCACGCATGCCCAGCGGGAAGCGGTCAAGCCCCTTCGCGTCGAGTGGACACCCGCTCCGGAGAGGGCGCCGACGTATCCCGAGGCGGCGGGCTACGACGGCCTCCTCGACACGGCCCGCGACACCCTCAAGCCCTGGGAGATCGATACGGTCGGTCAGGCCGCGTTCCCAGCGTACATCCATCGCTTCTCAGCCGCCAACGCACACATGCTCGCCGGTTTCGGGATGACTCCGGCGTACATGAAGGCCGAGCGGCGCGGCTTCTCGACCTTCGAGTTCAGGCTGCGCTTCCCGGGCGCCCTCGGGACGGGGGACCTGGTCCGCGTGCGGAGCGGGCTCCTGCATGTAGGCAATTCCTCGATGCGTCTCCTGCACCGGATGGCGAACGTCCGGACGGGCGAAGAGGTGGCCACCCTCGAGCAATCTGGCGTCCACCTGGACATGGTGGCGCGGCGGCCCGCCCCGCTTCCGGACAGCCTGCGTGAGCGCGCAAAGGCCATGCTCCTCGCCCCCGCCCCGGCTGCGACCAGCCGGTCATGAGGGTGGCGGTGGCCGGGCTGGCTTCCAGCCATTCGATCTTCGGCAAGGCCGCGAAGGCGAAGGCGGCTGCGAGCTTGCCGACGTAAGGCGATGGTGCTCATGCTTACTCTTGCGCGCCCGGCGTGTAGGGGATAGGGGCCGTGTACTGGGCCTCGAGGCCCCCTCAGATCTGAGCGTGAGGCTCCCGGATCAGGACGCGGTCCAGCCGCCGTCGACGGCGAGGATGGAGCCGGTGACGTAGCGGGAGGCCTCGGAGGCCAGGTAGAGGCATGCGGCGGCGACGTCGCTGACATGGCCGGCCCGCCCGATGGGGATGCGATGCTTGAGCAGGTGGCGGCGGAACTCGGGGACACCCATCCCGATGGCCGTGTCGATGGTGCCCGGCGCCACCACGTTGACGCGGATCTCGTCCTGGACCAGCTCGACCGCGGCGGCCCGGGCGAGCTGATGGACGCCGCCCTTGGAGGCGACATAGGGGGAGAAATCGGGCGCCGCCACCGTCCCGAGAGCGGAGCCGATGTGGATGATGCTGCCGCCCCTGCGCTCGCGCATGGCCGGCACCACGGCCTTGGTCAGGACGAAGGCCCCGACCAGGTTGATCCGCAAGACCTCCGCGAAGTCGGCGGCGCTGATCTCGGTGAGAGGAGCGCGCAGCCGCACCGCCGCGCAGTTCACCAGCGCATCCACTCCGCCGAACTCCGCGCGCGCGGTCTGGACGAGTCGCGCGGCATCGGTCTCCAGCGCCGCATCACCCGCAACCGCGTGGGCCTTCCCGCCCGCGCGGATGATCGCCTCGACCGTCTCGGCCAGCGGCCCGGCGCGGCGGCCGAACACGACCACGCGTGCCCCTTCCACGGCGAACAGCTCGGCCGTCGCGCGACCGATCCCGGTTGCGCCTCCCGCGATGAGGGCGACCTTCCCGTCAAGCATCCCCACGAGTCCTCCCCCCGAGCGTGCCGTCCGCAGGATAGCTCGCGCAGAGCCCCCTCATGGTGCAGCCGCGGCACTTGGGAGCGCGGGCGGTGCACCAGGTGGCGCCGAAGTCCATCAGGGCTTGATTGTAGTCGTAAGCGCGGCGCTCCGGTAGGAGCGCCTGTGCCAGATCCCAGATGCTCTTGTGGCCGCGCAGCCGTCGGAGCCCGCGGCGGCCCAGGAAGACGCGCTCCAGCACCCGGCGCACATTGGTGTCCACGATGGCGGCGTCGCGCCGGTAGGCAAAAGCGAGGATGGCGCCCGCCGTGTAGCGGCCGATGCCCCGCATGCTCCGGAGCGCGCGGGCGTCGTCGGGCAGCCGCCCGCCATAGCGGGTGAGCGTCTCACGCGCGATCCCCTGCAGATGCACGGGGCGGACATTGTAGCCGAGCGGATACCACGTGCGCTTGACCTCGGCGGGCCGCGCGCGGGCCAGGCTCTCGAAGGTGGGATAGCGCGCGAGGAACTCGTGGTACTTGGGGATGACGCGGTCCACCTGCGTCTGCTGCAGCATGATCTCGGAGACCAGGATGTGATACGGGTCGTCGGTCTGGCGCCACGGCAGGCTGCGGCGATGGTCGGCGTACCAGCGCAGCAGCCGCCGCTGGAAGCGCCGCCGGGCGCGGGCGTCGGGAATGAGCGCGCTCGTCACGCCGGAGATTGTGAACGACTCGGGCGGATGCTGCAAGTTGACAGGTGCCGGATGAGCGTCAACAATGGAGCCGTGCCGAACCGACTGGCGCTCGATGAGGTCCACCGCGCTCAGGGCGCGGCCATGGAAGAGATCTGTGGCTGGGTCCTGCCGGGCCACTACGGAGACGTCGCCGCAGAGCACAGGGCGGTGAGAGAAGGCGCGGGCGTGATCGACCGTTCCCTCGTGGGAAAAGTGACGGTCACCGGACGCGACCGCCAGGCGTTTCTCCAGGGCATGGTCTCGAACGAGATCAAGAGCCTCCAGCCGGGGGAGGGGACCGCGGGCGCTTTTCTCGACGCGCACGGCAAGGTCATGGCGCTCCTCTACGTCTCTGTGTTGGAGGACCGGCTCGTGCTGGAGCTGCCGCCGAGCCTCACGGAGAAGACCCTGCAGCTCCTCGACAAGTTTCTGATCTCGGAGAAGGCCTACTTCGAGGCGGCGGATGAGCGCTTCGCGGTGCTGGGCGTCGAAGGCCCAGGCGCTCAGGCCCTGCTCTCCTCCCTCAGTGGGAGGAGCCTCGATCTCGCGCCGCACCAGCACGTGGAGGTGGCCGCGGCGGGGGCGCCGGTGCGCGTGATCGGACGGAACGAGACAGGCGGGCCGGGCTTTCAGTGCTGGACCATGGCGTTTCACGGCCCGGCGCTGTGGCGGGCGGTCGTGGAGGCGGGAGCCAGGCCGGTGGGCGCGCAGGCGCTGAATGTGCTGAGGGTAGAGGCGGGGATTCCCTGGTACGGTCACGACGTGGACGAGACGGTGATCCTGCCCGAGACACGGCTCGAGCACCTCGTGAGCTACAACAAGGGATGCTATCTCGGGCAGGAGGTCGTGGCGCGCGTGAAGTACCGTGGCCAAGTCAACCGCGCGCTCAGCGGCCTCGTGCTCGACGGGGACCGCGTGCCGGCCTTAGGCGCGAAGGTGGTCGGAGACGCCGGGGAGATCGGCTGGATCACCTCCGCGGTGCGGTCCATCGCGCTGGGGCGCCCCATCGCCCTCGGCTACATCCGCCGCGAGCACTTCGCTCCCGGGACGGCAGTCACCGTCCAGGACGGGGACGGGTCCATTCCCGCCCGCGTGGCCGAGCTGCCGTTCGTCAAGCCCTCCTGAGGTTGGCCCGTCGCCGTGTCCGCGGAGATGAAGGGAGCCACACCGTGACCGAGCCGAGGCACACCAACCGCCTCGCCCACGAGGGCAGCCCTTATTTGCTCCAGCATGCTCATAACCCGGTGGACTGGTATCCGTGGGGGCCGGAGGCCTTCGAGCGCGCCCGCCGGGAGGACCGGCCCGTGCTCCTGTCCGTGGGGTATTCCGCCTGCCACTGGTGTCATGTCATGGAGCGCGAGTCATTCGAGAGCGAAGAGATCGCCGCCCTCATGAACCGGCTGTTCGTGAACATCAAGGTGGACCGCGAGGAGCGGCCGGACGTGGACCAGATCTACATGCAGGCCGTCCAGTCCATGACAGGCCACGGCGGCTGGCCCATGACGGTCTTCCTCACGCCGGAGGGCGTGCCCTTCTACGGCGGCACCTATTTCCCGCCGGTGGATCGCCACGGGATGCCCGCGTTCCCCCGACTCCTCGAGGCCGTGGCCGAGGCGTATCGCTCGCGCCGGGGTGAAGTGGTGGAGTCCGGGCGCCAGCTCGTGGAGGAGATGAGCCAGGGCGAGCGGCTCCGGCGGTCGGCGAGCCTGCTGACCGACGAGATCCTCTTCGCAGCCTATGAGAGCATCTCCCAGGAGTTCGATGAGCGCGAAGGCGGCGTGGGCCAGGCCCCCAAGTTCCCCCAGCCCATGAACTGGGAGTTCATCCTGCGCGTCTGGAAGCGCCGCGGCAATCCCCATGCGCTCGAGATGGCGCGGCTCACACTGACCCGGATGGCAAGGGGCGGACTGTACGACCAGCTCGGCGGCGGCTTCCACCGCTACTCCGTGGACAGCCGCTGGCTCGTGCCACACTTCGAGAAGATGCTCTACGACAATGGGCAGCTGGCCGCGCTGTACCTGCACGCCTGGCTCGCCACCGGCGAGCCAGAGTATCGGCGCGTGGCCGAGGAGACGCTCGACTACCTCCTGCGGGAGATGACGCACCCCACAGGCGGCTTCTTCTCGGCCCAGGATGCGGACTCCGAAGGCGTGGAGGGCAAGTTCTTCGTCTGGTCGCCGGAGGAGATCCGCGCGGCGCTTGCCGATGGGGAGATGGCCGAGGCCGCGCTCGCGTACTGGGGAGTCCACGACGGGCCCAACTTCGAGGGGCGCAATATCCTGTTCGTGCCGCGGGCGCCCGAGGAAGTGGCGCAGCAACTCGGGCTGTCCGTAGCTCGGCTCGGCGACCTCATCGCCCAGTCGCGCAAGATCCTGTACGCCCAGCGAGCCGGGCGAGTCCACCCGGGTCTGGACGACAAGGTGCTCGCCTCGTGGAACGGCCTGGCTCTCGCGGCCTTCGCCGAGGCGGGCCGGGCGCTCGGCCGGCCCGACTACACCGCCGCGGCCGTCCGAAACGCCGAGTTCCTGACGACGGTCATGGTCGACGGCGGGCGGCTCTTGCGCTCCTGGAAAGACGGGCAGGCCAAGATCAAGGCTTACCTGGAGGATTACGCCCTGGTGGGCACCGGGCTCCTGGCCCTCTATGAGGCGACCTTCGACCGGCGCTGGCTCGACGAGTCGCGGCGCCTCGCCGACGAGGCGCTCCGCCTCTTCTGGGACGACGAGAAGGAGATCTTCTTCGACACGGGAATCGATCAGGAGGCCCTGGTGGTCCGGCCTCGCAATCTCTTCGACAATGCCGTGCCCTCGGGCTCATCCGCCGCCATCGACTGGCTGCTCCGCCTCGGTGTCTTCTTCGGCGCGGAGCGCTACGAGGCGCTGGCGCTCAAGGCCCTCCGCCCGATGGCCGATCTCATGAGGCGCTACCCGTCGGGCTTCGGCCGGTATCTCGGCGCGCTCGACTTTCACCAGGGACCGGTGGCCGAGATCGCGCTGGTCTGGCCCGCAGGCGCCGACGCCAAGAGCATCGATCCGTTGCTCGAGGTGGTGTTCGGGCGCTATCTGCCCAACCGGGTGGTGGCGGGCGCCCCTGAGGGTGCGACCGGCGCGTCGGGGCTTCCGTTGCTGGCGGAGCGGCCCGCCGCCGGCGCCAAGCCTGCCGCCTATGTGTGCCGCCGCTATGTTTGCCAGATGCCGGTGACGGAGCCACAGGACCTGGCCCGCCAGCTCGCGGCTGAGGTATAATTCGAACTGCGGCGCGGGGGGAGGTTTCCTGAGAACCGGGTGCGGCCCGGGACCCCTCGAACCTGCTCTGGATAATTCCAGCGAAGGGAACGCGACGCGCGAGATGAGGTTCTTCTTCCCACCGCACCCGACGAGGTGCGGTTTTTTTATGACGGTGATCGTGAACGGCAAGCCGGTGGAGCTACCGGATGGGCTCACCATCGACGGGCTCCTGGCGCACTTGAAGGTGCGGCGGGAGTACACCGCGGTGGCGCTGAACCGCGAGGTGACTCCGAAGCATCGATACGCCCAGTCAGTGCTCCAGGACGGCGATAGAGTCGAGATTGTTCACCCGATGGGCGGGGGCTGAGGAGGTTCTCATGTACGACACGTCACTGTGGCTTGCAGACAAGGAGTTCAAGTCCCGCCTGATCGTGGGGACTGGCAAATACGCGTCCTTCGAGGACATGCGCGAAGCCATCGAGGCCTCGGGCGCCGAGATGGTGACGGTCGCGGTGCGGCGCGTGAACCTGCCCGGGCAGGGAGAGTCGCTCCTCGACTACATCGACCCCAAGCGCTATACGCTCTTGCCGAACACGGCCGGCTGCTACACCGCCGACGAGGCCGTGCGCACGTGTTACCTTGCCCGAGAAGCGGGCCTGGGTACCCTGGTCAAGCTCGAGGTGATCGGCGACTCGCGCACCCTGTTCCCGGACGCCCTGGGGCTGCTCGAAGCCACGCGCACGCTGGCGGGCGAAGGCTTCACGGTGCTCCCCTACACGAACGACGATCCGGTGATGGCCAAGAAGCTCGAGGACGCGGGCGCCGCCGCGGTGATGCCGCTGGGCGCGCCCATCGGCTCGGGGCTGGGCATCCGGAACCCCTACAACATCAAGCTCATCCTCGAAGCGGTGACTGTTCCCGTCATCGTCGACGCGGGCGTGGGGACCGCGTCCGACGCGGCCATCGCCATGGAGCTGGGGTGCGACGGCGTGCTGATGAACACGGCGATCGCCGGCGCCACGGACCCGGTGGCCATGGCCACGGCCATGAAGCTCGCCGTCGAGGCGGGCCGGCTCGCCTACAAAGCCGGACGCATCGGGAAGAAGCTCTACGCGACTGCGTCATCGCCGCTCGAGGGTGTGCCCGAGTGGACCAGCTAGGACCCTCCGAGGAGGCCTCGACGGCCCCCTCCGAAGCCTCCCCCTGCGGCGGCGGAGCCGGCGCTCGAACGGCGATTATCAGGCACGTTTGCTAGGCTTCGCTCTGTACCTCGTGACCGATTCTGCGAGCGCGCGGCGGCCGCTCGCGGACGTCGTGGAGGAGTGCCTCGGCGCCGGACTCCGATCGGTCCAGCTCAGGGAGAAGGATTTGCCTGTGCGTGAGCTTCTCGCGCTGGCGGTGTCGCTCAGAGAGGGCACGCGGTGCCACGGGGCCCGGCTCTTGATCAATGATCGGGCTGACGTGGCGCTTGCGGCCGGCGCGGACGGCGTCCAGCGTACGCACGCCTCGCTTCCCGTCGCCGCAATCCGCCGGATCGGCCCGCCTCCGTTCCTCATCGGCGCCTCCGTGCATTCGGAAGCCGAGGCGCGAGAAGCGGCGGCCGAGGGTGCCGACTTTCTCGTCTTCGGTCCCGTGTACGACACGCCGTCGAAGCGCCAGTACGGACCGCCCCAGGGGCTGGTCGCGCTGGGGCATCTCGTGGTGGCAGTGAATCGGCCGGTGCTCGCCATCGGAGGCATCACGCCGGCGCGCGTTCGCGAGGTGCTCGGGGCCGGGGCGGCCGGCGTGGCCGTGATCTCGTCCATTCTCGGCGCGGAGCGCCCGGCCGACGCCACCAAGGCCTTCCTCGACGCGCTCGGGAGAGCGTGATCGCGCCGTCGGTCGCCATCGTCGACGGTGGTATCGTGAAGGCGTATGTATGGCAAGTCCCCCACCGATTTTCCCTGTCGTATCGTGTGCCTGACGGCGGAGAACGTGGAGATCTGCTACGCCCTCGGGGCGGGGGAGCGGGTGGTCGGCGTTCCCGGGACCGCCCATCGCCCCCCCGAGGCGCGGAAGAAGCCCAAAGTCGGCGGCTTCACGTCCTTTCGGGTCGACCGGATCCTCGACCTCGCGCCGGATCTGGTGCTGGCGTTCTCCGATCTCCAGGCAGAGATCAGCGCCGAGTTGATCAAGGCGGGAGTGCCGGTCTTCTGCAGCAACCAGCGCTCCGTCGACGAGATCCTTCAGACCGTCCTGATGCTGGGCGGCCTCCTGGGGCTCGAGAGTCAGGCGCGCGACATCGTTCTCGACATGCGCGACGAGATCAAGCAGGTGCGGGAGTTCTCCAGCGTCTGGCCCGACCGGCCGCGGATCTACTTCGAGGAGTGGCACGACCCCTTGATCGCCGGGATCCGCTGGGTGTCGGAGATCATCGAGATCGCGGGGGGCCGCGACATCTTCCCCGAGCTGCGCGGTCGGCCGAGCGCGCGCGAGCGGGTCATAGAACCTGACGAGGTGGTGAGACGCGACCCGCAGATCATCCTGGCCTCATGGTGCGGCAAGCCCGTGGATGTCGAGACGATCCGACGCCGGCCCGGGTGGGACCGCGTGAGCGCCGTGAAAGAGGGGCGTATCCATGAGCTGGACGGGGCTGACGTCCTATCGCCCGGACCGTCCGTGCTGCTGGGCTTGCGCCAGATCCACGACATCGTCCAGGGTTTCATGGGGGCCTAGTGTCCTGTCCCAGAAGGTTGTGGACAAAGCGCCGGGCGGGGCGGGGGGCCCCTCCGCGGAACACGCTGAGTCGCAACCCGCTCCCGGCACTCGTAAGGAGCCACGAGAGTGAGGCTTTCGCCTCCGGCAACGCGCCCGGCGCCCGCGAGTCAACGGATTTCTGGGACACTACACTAGGAGCCAACTGCCGCTCATCCTTTACCTCCATCGAGGCGGTACAAGATGCTGAAATAAGGCCCGAATATCCTGTGACCTTCTCGGATGGGCCCCGGGTCTTGGACCTGAGGGTGATGCGGACCGCATCATAAATAGTGGCGGCCCCTGTGGGCGCCGATGGTACGATTACAGCCCTGCGCGTCGTTCAAGGAGACTGAAATGTTAGCGCGCCCTGAGCGCTTTTTCGAAGACCGGTTCGGACTGACCTCGTCCGCGATGGAGCGGCTCCTTGGGTCCGCCCTGGCGGGCCGGGTGGACCATGCCGACCTCTACCTCGAGTACTGCGTGAGCGAAGACCTGGTGCTCGAGGAGGGCGCGGTGAAGAGTGCGTCGCGTCATGTGAGCCAGGGCGCCGGCATTCGTGCCCAGTCGGGCGAGCGAACGGGTTACGCCCATACCGACGATCTGTCGCTGCCGAATCTGGAGGAGGCCGCGCGCCAGGCACGGGCCATTGCCGATCAGGCGTCGGCCTCCGGCGTGGTGGCAGTGAGCCCGCATGGCGTCCCGCACGACCTCTACACGCTTGCCGAGCCGCCCCTGGCTGCCGATCTCGGGGCGAAGATCAAGCTGCTGGGCAGTGTGGACGTTCTCGCTCGCGGCCTGGACCCGCGCGTCCGCCAGGTCATCGCCACCCTCGGCAGCGAGGATGTGGTCGTGCTCATCGCGACACCATCGGGGTGGACGGTCGGCGACGTGCGGCCGCTGACCCGGCTCAATGTGACCGTCATCGTCGAGGAGGGCGGCAAGCGCGAGATCGGGACCTATGGCGGCGGCGGGCGCGTGGCCTTCGATTTCTTCCTGGAAGAGGAGCGCTGGAGACACTACGCCTCCGAGGCGGTGAGGCAAGCCGTGGTGAAGCTCACCGCCGTGGAGGCGCCCGCCGGATTCCTCACCGTGGTGCTGGGTCCCGGCTGGCCTGGGATCCTGCTTCACGAAGCGGTAGGGCACGGGCTCGAGGGTGACTTCAACCGCAAGCAGACCTCGGCCTTCTCCGGGCGCCTGGGAAAGAAAGTCGCCTCCGAGCTGGTCACCGTGGTCGACGACGGCACCATCAAGAACCGGCGCGGCTCGCTCAACGTGGACGACGAGGGCATCCCGACGGCGCGCAATGTCCTCATCGAGAACGGGATCCTCCGCGGCTACATGCAGGACCGGCTCAACGCTCGCCTCATGGGGATGCAGCCGACCGGCAACGGACGCCGCGAATCCTACGCTCATCCTCCCATGCCGCGGATGACGAATACCTTCATGCTGGCGGGCGAGGACGACCCCGAGGAGATCATCCGCTCGGTCTCGCGGGGGCTCTACGCCGTCAACTTCGGCGGCGGCCAGGTGGACATCACCAGCGGCAAGTTCGTCTTCTCGGCCAGCGAGGCCTACCTGATCGAGGCCGGCCGGGTCACGGCGCCGGTGAAGGGAGCGACCCTGATCGGCAATGGGCCCGAGGCCCTCAGCCGGGTCGCGCGCGTCGGCCACGACCTGAGGCTTGACGAGGGCGTTGGCACTTGCGGCAAGGATGGCCAGTCGGTACCGGTGGGCGTGGGGCTCCCGACCGTCCGGATCGACGGCATGACAGTCGGCGGGACCCAGGTCTAGCGGAGTGTCCCAGAAATCAGTTGACTCGCGGGCGCCGGGTGGGGCGGGGGGCCCCTCCGCGGAACCGTGGCTTCTGCGCGTTGCCGGAGGCGAAAGCCTCACTCTCGTGGCTCCTTACGAGTGCCGGGAGCGGGTTGCGACTCAGCGTGTTCCGCGGAGGGGCCCCCCCGCCCCGCCCGGCGCTTTGTCCACAACTTTCTGGGACAGGACACTAGCGGGGATTATCCATTGAGCCTGCCGGGACGTGAGCACCCACGGAGGCGGCGCGCATGACGGAGCTGCTGACCGATCTGCTCGAGCAGGCCCAGCGGCGTGGTGCCACGGCCGCGGATGCCTTCGTGGTGGAGGACCAGTCATTCTCGGCCCAGGTGCGGCTCGGTCGGGTGGACACGGTGAAGCATGCCCGCGCGCAGCACCTGGCCCTGCGCGTCTTCGTCGGGCACTCGGTGGCCGCCGCTTCCACCTCGGATCTCTCCCGCGAGTCGGTCGCACGGCTCGTGGATGAGGCCGTGTCGCTGGCAAGGATCACCGCCCCCGACGAGTTGTCGGGCTTGCCCGAAGCCTCGGAGCTCTGCCGGGCGGTGCCGGATTTCGATCTGCACGACCCGGTGGGGCACACGCTCTCGCCCGAGGAGAAGATCGAGCTGGCTCGGCGGTGCGAGGCGGCGGCACTCGGAAGCGACCCACGCATCACCAACTCGGAGGGCGGCGACTTCGCCGATCGCCGAGCCCGCTACGCCTACGCGACCAGCCGCGGCTTCGTCGGCCGCTACGAGACCTCGTCGTTCAGCCTGTCGGTTTCCCCCGTGGCTTCCCAGAACGGCGAGATGCAGCGCGATTGCTGGTATCACGTGACGCGCAAGCGTTCCCGGCTGGATGCGCCGGAGGAGATCGGGCGCATCGCCGCGCAGCGAGCGCTGCGCCGGCTGGGAGCGCGACGGGTGAAAACAGTGGAGGTGCCGGTCATCTTCGACCCGGACACGGCGGCGTCTCTGGTCCGTCACATCGCGGGAGCGGCCTCGGGCCCGGCGCTTTACCGGCGCGCGTCCTTCCTGGTCGGCAAGCTCGGCGAGCGGATCGCCGCGCCCTCGGTGACCATCGTGGACGACAGCACCCTCCCGGGGGCCCTCGGCTCGCGGCCCTTCGACGGCGAGGGGCTGCCGGTCGGGAGGACCGTCATCGTGGACGAGGGCGTGCTCCGATCCTACCTGCTCGACACCTATAGCGGCAGGAAGCTCGGTTTGCCGTCCACCCATCACGCGGCGCGGGATGGGAGCGGCGTGACCGTGTCGACGACCAACCTATACCTGGCGGCGGGGGAGTCGGACCCCGTCGAGCTGATCAAGAGCGTGAAGAACGGGCTCTACGTCACCGAGCTGATCGGCTTCGGCATCAACGGCGTGACCGGCGATTACTCCCGCGGAGCGGTCGGCATCTGGATCGAGAACGGGGAGCTGGCCTACCCCGTGGAGGAGCTCACGGTGGCGGGGAACCTCTTGGACATGTTCCGCGCGGTCGAGGGCGTGGGCAATGACTTGGTCTTCCGGGATCGCGCCGCCGCGCCCACCTTGCTGATAGGGCGCATGGTGGTGGCCGGGTCCTAGCAGCGTGTCGGAGAAAACGCTCGTGCGAGGTGATCCAGGCTCGAGCGCCGGCGTTGCCGGCGCAACGATTCCTGGGGGGAGCCTTCGGAAGGGGGGCGAAGCCCCCCTCCGAGTTTCCTAGGTTTCCGGGGAGACGCGTTCGGATGATCGTCGACAGCCACTGCCATCTCCAGAACCCCGTCTTCGCCGACGCGCGGCGCGCCGTGACGCGCGCCATCGAGCCTTCGGCTTTCATCCCGAGTGGGGGCATCTCACGGACGAAGACCTGGAGGTGGTCGAGAACCAGGTGGCGCAGCACCATCCGCGGCTCGTCGCGCTCGGCGAAATCGGGCTGCCCTGGTACAGCCTGGACGGAGCCTCGGACCCGGCGTGGCTCATGACGCGGGGGCGGCAGCGGTTCGAGCGCCTGCTGGCCCTGGCCGCGCGCTTCGACCTGCCGGTGGTGGTCCACGCTCCCCATGCCGCCGCCGAGCGAGCGCTGGAGATGCTCAAGGCCAAGGGCACCGAACGCGCTGTGTTCCACTGGCACAAGGCGCCGGAGGACGTGACGCGGGCCATCGTGGGCGCGGGTTATTTCGTCTCGGTCACGCCCGAGGTTGTGTACCGCGAGCGGGACCGCGAGCTGGTCGAAGCCGTGCCGCTGGAATCGCTCCTGGTCGAGAGCGACGCGCCGTGGCCGTACAGGGGGGAGTTCGAGGGCATGGCGTCGGGGCCGTGGCTCTGCGCGCGGGTGGCCGAAGAGGTGGCCAAGATCAAGCGCCTACCGGTCGAGGAGACCATGTATCGCCTCTCGGTCAATACCTGCCGGCTCTTCGACCTCATTTGGGCGTGACGGCCAGGCGCTTCAGCGTCGCCGTCGGTGTGGACCTCGTGATTGGCGTTCTCCATGACCCGCTGCATCGACGGGAGGCGGTAGACCGGAGCGGGCACCGGCTCGCCCGCCATTTCACGACGGAGGCCTGATGCCGGCCGAGCCGTCCATCGTCAACGCCGCGCGCGTGAAGGACGAGTTCCTCGACCTGGTGTCCATTTCGAGCCTGTCCAAGCGCGAGGGTGCCATCGCCCGACGGCTGCAGGGCATCCTCGAAGACATGGGAGCCAGCGTCGAGGTGGACGGGGCCGGTGAGCGGGTGGGGGGCGAGACGGGCAACCTCCTGGCCCGCTTCGCGGGCAACAAGTCCGGAGCACCGCCCTTCCTCCTCTCGGCTCACATGGACACGGTAGGGCCCGCCGGCGCCATCCGTCCCGTGGTCGAAGGGGACATCATCCGCACCGATCGCACGAGCGTGCTGGGCGGGGATGACAAGGCCGGCATCGTGGCCATCCTGGAGGCCATCCGGGTACTCCGCGAGCGAGGCATCCCGCACGGCGACGTCGAGCTCGTCCTCAGCATCTGCGAGGAGTCCGGGTTGCGCGGCGCCAAGCACTTCGACACCGGCCGCCTGCGGTCCCGTCGGGGCCTCGTCCTGGACGTGGACGGCGTGTGCGAGTTGATCACGCGGGCGCCGGCCGCCAATCACCTGAGCGTCACCATCCATGGGCTCGCGGCGCATGCCGGGATCTGCCCCGAGCAGGGCCTGAGCGCCATCCAGATCGCCGCGGAGGCCATCGCCGGGATGAAGCTCGGCCGGCTGGACGAGGAGACGACGGCGAACCTCGGCGTGATCCAGGGCGGGCTCGCGGGCAATATCGTGCCGGACTGCGTTGTGGTCCGGGGAGAGACACGGAGCCTCACCGTCGAGAAGCTCGAGGCGCAGACCGCGCACATGCGGGAGCGTTTCGAGGGGGCCGTGGCGGGCCGCTCCGTGCGCGTGGGCGGCCGGCTGCACCAGGCGCGCGCGGAGGTGGAGGTGCGCCGCCAGTACGAGGCGCTCGACGTCCGCGATGATGCGCCCATCGTGCGGCTGGTACGGGCCGCGGCGACTGCGCTCGGCCGCTCGTGTCGCATACGCGCTACCGGGGGCGGCTCGGACGCCAACGTCTGGGCGTCGCGCGGGCTCGAGATCGCCAATCTCGGCTGCGGCATGCGTGAGGTCCACACGGTGAACGAGTGGGTCGACATCAAGGACGTGGTGGTGACGGCGGAGCTGGTGCTGGAGGCCGTTCGGCTAAACGCCGCCTAGTGGGATTATTCCGGAGGGAGATCCTCAGGTGGATGTATCGGGCGACCTGCGGAGTCTAGCGAGGGAGCTCCCCTTGGTCGAGGCCTCTGAGTGGGCGACCATCCTGATCGTCGAGGACGACGCGGCTATTCGCCAGGTGCTCGTCGAGCTCCTGAGCACGTTCGGTTACCACGTGATGGCGGCAGAGTCGGCCGAGAAGGCCCTCGAGTTCCTGAACGTGGTCGCGCCGGACCTGATCCTCACCGATGTGCACATGGGGGCCATCAGCGGCATCGAGCTGTGCAAGCGCGTCAAGTCCGATCCGCGCTACGAATTCACCCCCGTGGTGGTGCTCACCGCGGTGTCCGATCTCAACGCCCGGGTGGCCGGCTTGGCGGCGGGCGCCGACGACTTCTTCCCCAAGCCGGTGGACTTCGCCGAGCTGCGCGCGCGCGTGGCGGCGCTCCTCCGGGTCAAGTTGCTCCTCGACCAGCTGGAGCGCGCCGAGAGCGTCATCACCACGCTGGCGCTGACCATCGAGGCGCGGGACAGCTACACGAGCGGCCACTGCGAACGGCTCGCCCGCTATGCCGTGGCCGTCGGCCAGGCGTTGGGCGTGGACAAGGCGTCGCTGCGCGCGCTGCGACTCGGCGGCTATCTGCACGATCTGGGCAAGATCACAGTCCCCGACGGGATCCTCCTGAAGCAGGGTCCGCTGGAGCCAGCCGAGATGCAGCGCATGCGCGAGCATCCCACCGTCGGCGCAGACCTCGTCGTGGGGCTCCGCAGCCTCGAAGCGGTGCGGCCGATCATGCGCCATCACCACGAGAAATGGAATGGCTCCGGCTACCCGGACGGGTTGAAGGGCGAGGCGATTCCGCTGGGTGCGCGCATCATCGCGGTGGTGGACGTCTACGACGCGCTCCACACGATGCGCCCCTACAAGCCCGCGCTCCCTCACGAGGAGGCCGTCGCGATCCTGCTCGAGGAAACGGATGCCGGCTTCTGGGACCCGCGCGTGGTCAGGACATTTCTCGAAGTGCTGCCGAACATGACCCACGGGACCGGCCGGTAGCCCCCTCCTCTCCTGGACAGATGCTCGACCACGAGGACGGGGTGGGCTTCCCAACGAATCAAGTCCGTCTTCAGGCCATTCCTGTTCCGGCGGGAGGCCCCGGGGGCATCCGAAGACGGCGCCGTCATCGCGAGCCGTTGGCCATGGCCACCATGAAGAGGCCGAGCGCGACGCGATACCACCCGAAGGCGATGAACGTGTGGGTTTGCACCCAACGGAGCACCCACCTCACCACCAGGAAGGCCACGACGGCCGACACGAGGGTGCCGAGCGCCACCATGCTCCAGTCGGTCGGATCCAGGCCGGGCTGCTTGAGCTCCGTGTAGATCTCGTAGCCGCTGGCGGCGAAGAGGGTCGGAATGCCCAGCAGGAAGGAGAACTCGGTGGACGCCGGCCGGTTCAGGCCGAGCGCCAGGCCGATCAGAATTGTGGACGCCGCGCGCGAGGTGCCGGGGAAGACGGCGGCCAAGAGCTGGGCAAGCCCGACCGCGACCGCGATGGCCCAGGTGATGTCCGACCCCAACCGCCGGTGGCGCACCGACCACTCGATCACGAGGATGAGCACGCCTCCGACCAGGGTTGCCCACGCGACCGGCCAGCTGTCCCTGGGCAGGGCGAAGCCCGCCTTCTTCGCGAGCACACCGCCGGCGGCGGTGAGCGCGAAGGCCACGGCCAGCTTGAGCAGATAGTCCCGCGTGTCGCGCTCGGTCAGGCTCAGCAGCAAGTGCGTGACACGCGTCCAGAACACGAGGAAGACGGCCAGGACGGCGCCGGCCTGGATCACGACATTGAACAGCTCGGACTGCCGCGGCAGCAGGTGGCTGTTCTCGGCCAGGAGGAGATGGCCGGTGGAGGAGACGGGTAGGAACTCGGTGATCCCTTCGATGATGCCCAGGAGAATGACGGCGGCCCAGTCAGGCATGCGTGGGGCGGGCGACGTGGCGCGCCGCCCTCATCAGCCGACGATTTCCTCGCCGCCATCCACGCCGAGCACGTTGCCGGTCATCCAGTAGGTGTCGGGATGGGAGAGGACGACGATGGCGCGGGCGACATCCTCGGTGGTGGTGAGCCGCCCGCTCGGGTTGCGCCGGAGCGCGCCCTCCTTGATCGCCTCGCTGCCCGGGATCTTCTGTAGAGCCGGGGTATCGGTGACGCCCGCGCGGATGGAGTTGGCCGTGATGCCGTACGGCGCCAGCTCGGCGGCGAGCTGGCGGATATTGGATTCCAGCGCGGCCTTGGCGGCGGAGACGGGCCCATAGTAGGGGAGGACCCGGGCGCCGCCGGACGAGGTCATGGCGTAGATCCGGCCGCTCCGTCCCATGAGCCCGCGCCCCACCAGCTCCTGGGCCCAGTAGATCAGGCTGTGGGCCATCACGTCGAGGGTCATATCCATCTGCGGCTTGGTGACGGCTTCCTTCATCGGATCGGCGACGAACAGCTTGAGGGTCCCGAAGGCGAGGGAATGGAGCATGATCCGGAGCTGGCCCATCTCGTTGCGCTCCCGGAGGATGCGCTCCATCTCGGCCGCGACCTCCGCCCGCCTCTCCTCGTCGGCGGCGTTGATGTTGAAGAATCGCGCCTCCCGGCCGAGGGCCTGGATGTCAGCGGCCACGCGCTGGGCGTTGGGCAGTGTGGACTTGCGGTCGAGGTGCACTCCGAAGACATGGCAGCCCGCGCGAGCGAGGGCGAGGCTGGTGGCTGCCCCGAATCCCGAGGACGCCCCCAGGATCAGGGCCCATCCGGAGAGCTTGATCGGTGGGGCCTCAGCGCTCATGGCGGTCTCCTTGGCGACAGCCCTCGTTTGCGTGGCCACGCACTTGATTCTAGCATTCTCCCCGCGGCAGCGGCGGAAGTCCGTGCTACCATGTGCTGCGTCTATGGCGAAGACGGCCGGCATCATCCTCATTGGCAATGAGATTCTGTCCGGCAAGGTCGTGGACGCCAACGCCTCCTACCTCTGCCGCGAGCTCCGAGCGCTGGGCGTGGACGTGCGCAAGATCTCGGTCATCCCTGACGAGGTGGAGCTGATCGCCGCCGAGGTGAGCGAGCAGAGCCGGGACTTCGACGTGGTGTTCACCTCGGGCGGGGTCGGTCCCACCCACGACGACGTGACGATCGAGGGCGTCGCCCGCGCCCTCGGCGTGGCGGTGGTGCGCGACCCGCGGCTGGTGCGGCTGCTCGAGGCGTTCTACAAGGGCCGTCTGAATGAGGCGCGGCTCAAGATGGCGGAGGTGCCGGAGGGGGCCGAGCTGATGGCCGGCCAGGAGCTGGCCTTCCCGGCGGTGGTGGCCCGCAACATCTACGTCTTGCCGGGCGTGCCCGAGATCTTCCGGCAGAAGTTCGAGGCGCTCAGGGAGCGCTTTCGCGAGTCGCCCTTCCACCTCTGCAGCGTGTTCGTCAACATGGCGGAGGGGACGCTGGCCGATCACCTCAACGAGCTGTTGCGGCGGCACCCGGACCTCCTGCTGGGCTCCTACCCCGAGTTCTTCAACGCGGAGTACAAGGTCAAGGTGACCCTGGAGTCCAAGGACCGCGAATACCTGGAGCGGGCGGTCGAGGACTTCTTCCGGCAACTGCCGGCCGCCGCCGTGGTCCGCGTCGAGCGGTGAGGCGCGCCGGGAGACGATGAGCGCGGCGGCGAGCGCCCGGCACTTCGGCGAGTCGCTCATGCGGGAGGTGCGCGACCGGCGGAGCTTCGGCGGCCACCCGCTCTGGTTCAAGATCCAGGAGGGCCGGTTAGCCCGCGCCGGGCTCCACGGCTTCGCCAAGCAGTTCTTCCTCCAGGTGCTCGAGTTCCCCCGCGCCGTCTCAGCCCTGCACTCGCGGTGCACGGACCTCACCGAACGCGTCAAGCTCGCCGAGTCGGTATACGAGGAGGAGACGGGCCGGATCTCCGGGTCCAAGGCCCATCCCGAGCTGTTCCTCGATTTCGCCGGCGGCTTGGGACTGACTCGCGAGGACGTCATGGGCGCCGCGCCGCTGCCATCGACGGCTGCCCTCATCCACTGGTTCGAGTACTCCACCAAGATCCTGCCGTTTCTCGAAGGCGTGGCCGCCATCAACCTGGCCGCCGAGGGGCAGGTGGTCGGCGCCTTCGGCCCCTTCGCGCGCGCGCTCCAGAAGCACTACGGTCTCAGCGAGAGCGCGGTCGCGTTCTGGGACGTGCACGAGCTGGCCGACGCGGAGCATTCGGACGTGGGCGACCACATCGTGGTCAAGCATGCCACGACCGAGGAACTGCAGGCCCGCATCCGCGCCGCCGTCAGGACCTCGCTTGCCATGTGGTGGCTGTTCTTCGATGGCATGGACCGCGAGTACGGGCGCCTCTAGGGCGAGTTATTCGTGACTACTCCAATCGCGCCTGAAGGGGCTCCCGCAAACTGCACACGATGGCGGGAGCCGATGATATCCTGATACGGTAAATGCGCGTCGGGGCCGGAGAGAGCGGTGAGCCACTCACCTTACCAGTTCAAGGACGACCCGTACTCGAGCCACAGCGTGATCCTCTCGCTGCTGGGTCAGGGCGCCGGACGACGGGTGCTGGACGCCGGCGCGGCCGACGGGTTCCTGGCTGAGCTCCTGACGGCCCGTGGCTGGACCGTGACGGCTCTGGAGCGCGATCCCGCCCAGGCCGAGCGGGCGCGGGGCAGATGCCACGAGGTGATCGTGGCTGACCTCGTCGAGGCTGCCCCGAGGCTCTCCGGCCCGTTCGACGCCATCGTCTACGGAGATGTCCTCGAGCATCTGGCCGATCCGCTGCCGGCGCTCGTGTCGGTCAACGAGCACCTGGGTCCGGGGGGCCTGGTCATTGTCTCGGTGCCCAATGTCGCGCATCTTTGGGTGCGCCTGTCGCTCCTGGTGGGGCGCTTCGATTACGCGGATCGCGGCATCCTGGACCGGACCCACCTGCGCTTCTTCACCCGCCGAACGCTCCGGGCGCTCCTGGCCCAGGCGGGCCTGGCCGTGGACGTGCTGCGCGTGACGCCGGCGCCGCTCCCGCTCGTCGTGCCTCGCCGCCTTCACGGCGGCTGGCTCCGCGCCATCCATGGCCTGAACGCGTGGGCGTCTCACCGCTGGCCGGGCGGCCTCGCCTATCAGTTCGTCGCCGGGTGCCGGCCCCTGTCCGCTCATGGCTCATTGACGACCGAGGCCACGGGCTCGCGAATGGCGGCTCGGCCTCGTGGCCGCTGAGCGGAGGCGCGGCCAATGGCGGCCCAGTCCAAGGTCGTCGTCGTGATGCCCGCCTACAACGCGGGGCGGACTCTCCGGATGACGTATGAAGAATTGCCCAAGGACACGGTGAACCTCGTGATCCTGGTGGACGATGGCTCCACCGACGCTACGCTCGACATCGCCCGCCAGCTGGGCCTGGAGATCTTCGTCCACGACAGGAACTACGGCTACGGCGCGAACCAGAAGACCTGCTACACCGAGGCGCTCAAGGCCGGCTGCGACGTCGTGGTGATGGTGCACCCGGATTACCAGTACGACCCCACGCTGCTCCCGAGGATCATCGAGCCGATCGTGCGTGGAGACGCGGACCTCGTGCTGGGCTCTCGGCTCAAGGGCGGTCGCTCGGCGATCCAGCAGGGCATGCCCTGGTGGAAGTACGTCTCCAACCGCTTCCTCACCGGCGTGGAGAACCTCGCCTTCGGCCTCAGGCTGTCCGAGTTCCACACCGGCTACCGGGCCTTCCATCGCGAGGTGCTCGACACGGTGAACTTCAGGATGAACTCGGACGGCTTCGTCTTCGATCAGGAGATCATCGCGCAAGCCGTCGCGGCGCGGTTCCGAATCGCGGAGATCGCGGTGCCCGTCCGCTACTTCCCCGAGGCATCCTCCGCGAGCTTCTGGGCGTCGTGCGCCTACGGCCTGAAGATCCTCTGGGTGGTCACCCGATATCTGCTCCACCGGTCGGGGATCAAGCGGTCGCGGCGGCTCCAGAGCATTCACGGCCGCTACACCCGCCTCGATCACGAAGCCGGGCCGCAATCCGATCGTTGACCGCCGCACGGCTCCTGGATGCCGCAGGCGTGTGTCTCGCCCTGGCGCTCCTGAGCGCGCTCCTCTACTGGTGGGCGCGTCCGGAGATCCTGTTCTTGCTGCTCCTGGGCGTGGTCTCCCTGCGGCTGCTTGTGGCGCCCGTCGCCGTGCCGGCCTTCGATCCGCGGCGGGTCCTCGCGGCCGGTGTGGTCGCGTACGCCGTCGCTTTCTCCTTCGTGGCCGTCACCCGCCATCTCACCTTCGTGACCCATGCCCTCGATCTCGGCTACTACGTGCAGCTCACCTGGAATCTGGCCGGGGGGCGTGGACCGCGCGTGAGCCTGCCCGAGATGCACGCCTGGGGCGATCACCTGTCCCCGATCATGTACCTCTTCGTGCCGATCTTCTGGATGGCGCCGGGCCCGGTGGCGCTGCTGATCGCCCAGTCGGTGGCCCTCGCGGCGGGCGCGCTGGCCGTCTTCGGGATTGCCCGGCGCCGGCTCGGCGACGAGCGGCCTGCCGCCGCGTTCGCGGTGCTCTACCTGGTGAACCCATCCCTGCACGGTATCAACGTGCGCGACTTCCATGCCACTGCGCTCGCCATTCCGCTCGTGCTGACCGCGATCCACTCGGCCGAGGCGGCACGCCCATGGGTCTTCATCGCCGCCTCGGTGTTCACGCTCCTGTGCCGGGAGGATGCGGCGCTGGCGGTGATGGGCCTCGGCGCCTGGCTCGCGATTGGACGGCGGCGCTGGCTCCTGGGAGCGGCGACGATGGCGGGGGCGCTCGCCGTTCTCGCCGTCGACATCCGCTGGCTGATCCCGTGGTACCGCGGCGCGGCATATCCACACCTCGGACGGTACGCCCATCTCGGCGAATCCTTCGGGGACATCCTCGCCGGCATGTTGCTCCATCCGGTCCACGCGCTCGCGGGCGTGCTGAGCGGCGAGCGCCTCGTCTACCTGCTGGCGATGCTGGCGCCCCTCGGCTTCCTGCCGCTGCTGTCACCCGTCGACCTGCTGGGCGCCTTGCCGGCGCTGGCTCAGAACCTCTTGAGCAGCGACCCGATCCTCTACAATCACCGCACCCAGTACCAGGCCCTCGTCTTGCCCTTTCTGATCGCCGCCGCCATTGCCGGCTACGCGCGCGTAGCTCGCCGCTCGGCGCGCTGGCCGGTGGCTGTGCTGGTCGTGGCCTTGGTGGCGAGCCTGGCCTTGGCCGCGCGGACCGTGAACAACTTCGCCCTGGCCCGATGGTGGCCGTCGCCGGCGCAGCGCGCCGCCTACTCCGTGTTGGCCCAGGTGCCGCCCGCCGCCGCCGTGTCGGCCCAGGATCCCTACGTGGCCCATCTCAGCCTGCGGCCCCTGGTCTTCGTGTTCCCCATGGGGATCGAGAAGAGCGAGTACGTGCTTCTGAACGTGGCGACCTACCCGTGGCGAAGCCTCCCCGGCGTGAGCATGGAGCGCGAGGGTCGGACCGTGACCATCATGCTGTCCGAGGGACGGGAGTACCGATACACCGTCGTAAGTCAGGCGGGGCCGCACCTCTTCCTGCGTCGGCTCTGAGCCGACGCGGTAGCCTAGCCGGAGACGCTCCTGCTCGATCCGCTGGCGCGGCGCTCACGCGCGCGGGCCGCCCGGGCGGCGGGCCAGTGGCGGAGCGCCGAGGGCAGGAACGGGAGCAGGCGGCGGGAGACCGCGGCGAGGGCCAGGAGGGCTCGCTCGTGGCGCTCGTCCCAGGAGAACCCGTAGCCGCGGCGGATGGCGGGCGGCAAGAGCCCGATGGTCGGCAGTCGCGCCAGCGCCAGGAGCGGGCGGGCGACCAGGAAGGCGGGCGGGTCTACGATCTCGCGCGCGAGCCTGCGGGCCGTGTCCGTCACGGCGATCTCGCCGCTCGTGAGCCTGGCATCCATGTAGGCCCGCAGCCCCGCGACGTCTCGCGGGAGGTAGCCCGGCGGGATCCCGAGCAGTGGTCCGATGCCGCTCGACTCCGCGCAGTAGCGATCGCGCTCCTCTGCGGTGAGCGGGGCGACGAACAGCTCGTAGGTCGGGAGAAAAGAGTCAAGGAGTGTGGCGTGGACCCAGGTGAGCAGGCCCGGGTCGTGGGCCGTGTAGGGCGTGCGCTCGGGGAAGATGCCCTGCCGGGTCCACAGCTCCCCGTGAACCCGGTCGTGGATGCCGTTGATGGTCCGGGCGACGCGCTCGACCGCTTCCGGCGCGCCGAACGTGAGGGTGAGCATCGCCCGGAGCGTCCGGTCGAGCCGGTGGACACGCGCCCACCGCTCGGCGAGGAAGTCGCTGTGCTCGGCGACGCCCTGGGCCACCAGCGGATGGGCGAGCTGAAGCAGGATCGCGCGGCCCCAGCCGGCGAGCAATACCATCTCGCTGTGGAGCTTCCACGCCATGCTGTTCGCTCGGGCGGACACGGGCGACCCGTCGACGCGCGACGTCTTCATCCTCTTGCTATTATCCCTCGTGGACGGGCAATCGTACTTCACGAATGGAATAGTTACCGGTCGCCGCGGGGGGGCTCGCGGAGGGCGGGGAGCACCTCACGGGCGAAGCGCTCGATCTGCTCCTGACGCTCGGGCCAGTGCGGCACCATGAACTGGAGCGCAATGTGCTGGACCCCGATCTTCTCAAACGCCCGAAGCACCACCACGAGCTGCTCGGCGCTGCCGATCAAGCGGTCCGCCTCCTGCGGGACGGGCTCGCGGCTGAGCTCGATGGGCAGACAGCAGGCCAGAGCGATGCGCTCCGGGTCCCGCCGGGCCTCGCCCGCCCACCGCCTCACGTTGTCGAAGCGAGCGGCCAGGTCCCGCGGCGTGATTCTCACGAAGTAGGGGAACCACGCGTCGCCGTGGAGGGCGGCCCGGCGCTGCGCGCGCAGGCCTTCGCCACCCACCCAGATGGGAATCCGCGAACGCTGGAATGGCTTCGGAGAGAAGCCCACGTCGTGGAACCGGTAGAAGCGCCCCTCGAAGCTCGGCCGCTCCTCTTCCCAGAGCCGCTGGATGACCTCGATCTGCTCGTCGGCCACCGCCCCGCGCTCGCGAAAGGGCGCGCCCAGCGCCTCGAACTCCTCGGCCATCCAGCCCACGCCCACTCCGAGGATGAGGCGCCCGCGGGAGAAGTGGTCGATGGTCGTGGCGATCTTGGCGGAGTAGAGCGGCGAGCGGTAGGGCAGCACCATCACGCTCATGCCGAGCGCGATCGTCTGCGTGCAGCCGGCCAGGAAGGCGAGGCAGGTGAGGGGCTCGAGGAAGGGACGATCCGGCGGGACGATGAAGCGCTGATCGGCGCTGTAGGGATAGGGCGTCTCGATGCGCCACGGCGTGACGATGCGGTCCGCCGCCCAGACGGAATCGAAGCCCAGCATCTCCGCGCGCCGTGCCGCGTCGGCGAGGACGGACGCCGCGGCGCGCCCCGAGATCGGGAGGAAGACACCGAACCTCACGCGCGAAATGGATCCATCATGCGCCGCCCGGCGGCCCGTTGGGCAGCGTGTGGGAGGCATGGTGATGGATCATCAGCCACTCGCCGCCCAGGCGCTCGAACACATTGGTCGCCAGCAGCGCGGTCACGGCGATCAGACCCCGGGCGTGGGAGAGGATGTTCTCGGTGCAGGTGACCCAGGCCAGATCACGGTCCACATGCACGTCGACATCGGAGATGCTGAAGCGCATCTCGCGGCTATCCTTGAAGATCGCCTCCCAGGACTGCCGCACCGCCTCCCAGCCCGAAAGCAGGCACCAGCCCGGATGGATGCAGCGGACGTGGTCGCCATGCGACCAGACCTGATCCATCTCGGCCATGTCCAGGCTCTCGAAGGCGCGGTAGAAGCGCGCGTTCGCTTCCTCGACCGCGGCCGCGTCGTCGTCCGGCATCATTCCGGACACGTCACCACCAGCCACTCGCCGTCGCGCTCGACCGGGAGCGGCTCGAGCCGGGCGCCGGGGCAAGGGCCCTCGATGCACGCGCCGGTGTCCGGCTGGAACACGGCCCCGTGGGTGGCGCAGATCAGGTAGCGGCCGTCCTCGGTGAGGAACTCGTTGGGCCACAAGTCCAGCGTGGTGCCGGCGTGGGGACAGCGGTCGACGTAGGCGTAGTGGCGGCCCTCATGGTTCACGATGAAGCCGGTCATGATTCGGCCGTCGCGCCGGAGCTGGAACCTGGCCGTCTGGCCCGGGCCGAGCGCGCCGGCGGCGCAGCGCCACGAGGGGGCAGGGGCCACCGATTCCACGCCCTCCTTCTACCAGATCGGACCGTCCGGGGCAACGGCCTCGCGGCCCCGTGTTACGATACGGAGATTATGCTCGCTGTCGACGCGCGCGATCTCGTGAAGACATTCCGCTCCGGATGGCTGCGACGCCGTCGCACCGAGGCGCTCCGGGGCGCGAGCCTCCAGGTACCCCGCGGCGCCATCTTCGGCCTCCTGGGGCCCAACGGCGCGGGGAAGACGACCCTCCTCTCGATTCTCGCGACCCTGCTGCTGCCCGATAGCGGCTCCGCCACCGTCCTTGGCCATGACTTGGTCCGCGAGGCCCCTGCCATCCGCCGCCGGCTGAACATGGCGAGCGGTAACGCTTCCTTCGTCTGGAGCCTGCGCCCGCCCGAAGTCCTCGCCTTCTACGGCCGTCTCTACGGGCTCGGCGGGCGGGCGCTTCACCGCCGAGTCGAGGAGCTCATCGAACTGTCCGAGCTCCAGCCGTACCGCAAGACGGAGTACAACGAGCTGTCCACCGGGCTCAAGCAGCGGTTGGCCTTCGCCAAGGCGCTCCTCAACGAGCCGGAGCTGCTGTTCCTGGACGAGCCGACGTTGGGGCTCGACCCTGACGTGTCCGTCCGCATCCGCCTCCAGATCGCAGAGCTCCGGCGGGAGAAGACCACCACGATCATCCTCACCACGCATTACATGCGCGAGGCCGAGGAGCTGTGCGACACCATCGCCTTCATCAAGGCGGGGCGGATCCTGGCTCAGGGGACGGCCGATGAGCTGAAGCGTCAGATCCGGATCGGCGAGGTGATCGAGCTCAGGCTGGACCCGGTCGTGCCCGAGCGGCTGGGCGAGCTGCCCGGCGTCCTCCAGCTCCGGGTGCGCGGCGAGCGCGTCGAGTGCACGGTGGACGCGGCGGAGAAGCGGCTGCCGGAGATCCTCCGGTGGCTCCACGAGCGGACCGTGCTGGTGCGTGACTGTCGGGTGAAGGAGCCGGAGCTGGAGGAGGTGTTCGTTGAGCTCGCGCGCTGAGGGACTCCGCGCGGAGGGGACGAGGATCTGGGCCTTCGCCCATCGGAACCTCATCATGGCCCGGCGGAACGTGTTCTTCGTCTTCGAGCTGACGTTCTGGCCCGGGGTGGCCATGCTCTCTCACGGCCTGCTGACGCGCTTCCTCGATCTCACGCCGGCGATGACGTCGTTCATCCTCGTCGGGACCATGGCGCTGTCGGCTGTCCAGGTCTGCCAGCTCGACGTCGCCTACGCGATGCTCTTCGACATCTGGTCCAAGTCCATGAAGCATCAGTTCCTGAGCCCGGTGCGGATCCACCATTTGACGCTGGGCTGACGGGCCGGGGAGCCTCGCGCTGTTCCTCCTCGGCTGCTTCCTCACCGCGCTCGTCATCGGGACGCTGGTGTGCTCTCTCGTGCTGCTCTTCGGCAGCCGGGCGGAGACCTCGGCGTGGGCGGCGGTGAACTTCATCGTCATGCTGGCCGGCATCTACTACCCGGTTTCGGTGCTGCCCTCCTGGGCGGCCGCCGTCTCCGCGGCGATCCCGCTCACGTACTTCCTCGACGCGGTGCGGGCGGGCTACGGGTTCGAGTCTCAGTTCGCGCACCCGCTCCTCACCGGATTCGCGTTGGCCGCCCTCTATGTGGCGCTCGCGCACTGGGCGCTGGCGTCCGCGGTCACGCGCGCGCGCCGCACCGGCCTCCTCCTCAAACTCTCGGAGTGACCCATGACTCGGCCCTCGCTCATTCGCCTGTCCATCGAGCGGCCGCCCCGTGACATGGTGGCGCGCTTCGCGAAGCTCGCGCCTACCGCGCTCGCCGACTTCCTGGAACTTGGCTCGGTGGTGCGCCACGTGATCCGGCCGCTCTGGCCGGCCATGCCACGCATCGCGGGCCCCGCCTTCACGGTGCGCACGGCCAAGCACGACAACCTCATGCTCCACGCGGCGATCTACCGCGCCGAGCCCGGCGACGTGATCGTGGTGGAGGCGGGGGACGAGGAAATGGCGGTGGCCGGCGGGAACGTATGTGCTGTCGCCCAACGGCACGGCGTGGCGGGCTTCGTGGTCGACGGCGTCGTCCGCGACGTGACCGAGGCGCGGGCCAACGGCTTCCCGCTCTTCGCTCGCGGGATCTCGCCCATTCCCGGCGCGAAGGACGGTCCGGGCGAGATCAACGGCAGCATCAGCTGCGGCGGCATCACCGTCACCCCAGGGGACGTGGTCGTGGCCGACGAGGAAGGGATCGTCGTGGTGCCGCGGGCGCGGGCGGAGGAGGTGCTCAAGAAGGCGGAGGCCAAGGCGGTGGCGGACGCCGCCGAGACGCTGGATGAGTGGGAGAAGAAGCACCGCGCGCGCGTCGACGGCACCCTGAAGGCACGGGGCTACATAGACTAGCAGGCTGCTGAAAAAGGCCCATCTGCTGCGTTCTCTCGGAGGGGGCCTCGACGGCCCCCTCCGAATCCTCCCCCTTTCGGGGCGCGGGCGAAGCCCGCGCTCGGAGCGGAACAGCCAAGCGTCGGCGGTAAGGCT
>WNGA01006546.1_pt1 | contig 35962 bp, 28 predicted proteins | sample 5400061 | NCBI WGS metagenome assembly WNGA01 (sample SAMN13153366, study PRJNA577476) | soil metagenome | isolation source: 100 cm soil or saprolite under grassland replicate 2 | place: USA:California | collected 2016-06-15
GGAGTGGATGAGGTCGTAGCGAGCGGCCTCAGGAGTGACCCACCGGTCGAGGATGTCGCCGCAGGTACAGACGACCCAGACGCGATAACCATCGGACGTCGGTGGCTGTGCCCGTCCGGTCACTTCGCCACACGGGCGATGAGCTTCGATGAACTTCTGGATGTCGTCAAAGACTCCCATGACGGACCTCCCGCCCAGAACCCGAGCAAGGTCGGTGCCGCCGCGGACGACAACGCCGATCGAGGAGCGCCTCGGCCAGCTTCCGGGCCGGTTGGGAACCCCGGCCTCGTTCCGAGGCACGGTATGACCACGGCCGGACAGAGAAGAAGAATGCTGTTGGGGGGGTCGGGGCGTACCGGATTGTAAGTTCGGCCTGGCGCGCGCTCCGCTTCAGCGACCGCGAGCGAGACGGCGCAGGGGGGCTCCCGTCAATCGGGTCAAGATCCAGTCTCGGCGCAGCCGCGCGCCAAGGGCTCCGTAGAAGTCGATCGACGGGGTGTTCCAGTCCAACACCGTCCACTCCATGCGTCCGCATCCCCGGCGGACGGCGATGCGCGCCAGGGCCGTGAGCAGGGCGCGGCCGGCGCCCCGACCGCGCTCGGCGGGCAACACGAAGAGATCCTCGAGGTAGAGCGTCGGGCGCGCCATGAACGTGGAGTAGGTGAAGAAATAGAGCGCGAAGCCGATGGCCGCGCGGTCGCGCTCGCAAATCAGCGTGTCGAAGTAGCGCCGTGGGCCGAAGCCATCACGACGGATGCGGCGAAGGGTCGCCTCGCATTCGTTGGCCAGCCGCTCGTACTCCGCGAGCCCCCGGATGAGGCGAAGGATCGTCGACGCGTCCCGCCGCGTGCCCCGTCTGACCTTCAGGTCTCGAGGGAGATGTTCCACAGGATGGTCGCCGGGAATTTGAGGACGCCGCGTACCTGCTTGCGGTAGGCGGTCGGCTGCGTGTACTGACCCCACGGCACGTACGGGACCTCGTCATAGGCCACGATCTGGATCTGCTCGGCGATGTGCTTGCGCCGCGCCGGATCGGTGGCGCGCATCCACTCGGCGCGGAGCTTTTCCAGCTCCGGGATGCAGGGCCAGCCGAACCACGCCTTGTCGCAGCCGCCCGAGAGTCCCGTGTTCACGCCGGGCGTCATCACGTCGGCGGAGATCCAGTTGGCCGGCATCAGGTGCCAGCCGCCGCTGGCGGGCGGATCCTTCTTGCCACGGCGGGCGATGACCGTGGCCCAGTCCTGGGATTGCAGATCCACGGTGGCGCCGATCTTCTGCAAGAGCTCCTGGGTGACCAGCGCCGCCCCGTGCAGGTTCGGGTTGTCGACGGGATCGAGCAGGACGATCGGCCGGCCGTCGTACCCGCCGTCCCGCAAGAGCTGCCGCGCGCGCTCGAGATCCGGCTTGCGTGGCGCCCCCGCCGCCGTCTCGTAGGGCATGCCCCCGCACATGAAGTACGCCGGGCACGGCCGGTAGTACTTGGGCTGGCCGATGACGGTCTGCAGATAGGCCTCCTGATCGACCATCCACACGAGGGCCTGGCGCGCCTTCTTGTTGTTGAACGGCGGATGCAGGTGATTCGGCCGGAGCCACCCTTGATTGCCCGTCGGATTCTTGACGAAGACCTCGATCCTGGGGTTCTTGTCGAGACGCCCCACGAAATCCGGCGGCGGGATGTCCCACCAATCGATCTCGCCGGCTTCGAGGGCGGCGCTCGCCGTCGCGGAATCCGGGATGTACTTCGCCACGACGCGGTCGAGGTAGACGCGCTTGCCGCCGGCGGCGCCGCTCGGCGGCTCGTGGCGCGGCACGTAGTCGGGGTTGCGCACGTAGACGACCTGATTGCCGGGCTGCCACTCATCGCGGACGAACTTGTAGGGCCCCGAGCCGATCGGCTCCTTCACCTGCTCGTTGGGGTCCGTGGCGGCCAGACGCGCGGGCATGATGAACGGCACGTTGCTCGAGGGCTTGCCGAGGGCTTCGAGGACGGGGCCGAAGGGCTCCGCCAGCTCCAGCACGAAGGTCTTCTTGTCGACGGCGGCCAGCTTGGCCGTGGCGGCGGTCAGGAGCTTGCCCAGCGCGTCTTTCTTGCCCCATCGCGCGATCGACAGCACGCAGTCCTCCGCGCCGACGGGCTGGCCGTCGTGGAACTTGAGGCCCTCGCGCAGGGTGAAGCTGTACTTCATGGCGTCGCGGCTCACCGTGTACCGGTCGACCATCTGCGGCCGCACCTGGTAGCCGGCGTCCGTGGCGAACAGGGTGTCGTAGATCATGTAGGCGTGATCGCGCGTCACGTAGGCCGTGGTCCAGATGGGGTCCAGCACCTTGAGATCGGCGATGGGAATGAACCGGAGCGTGCCGCCCCGCCGGGGAGTCTGCGCGAAGGCGGGCGTCGAGAGCGTGGCCGTCACGGTCGCCGCGCCCACGAGGAATCGTCGCCGACCGATGCCGCCCATCGTCCGCCCTCCGTCGGTGATCATCGGAGATCCGTGTCGAGGGGTGGAAGCGACGACGGCGAGAACTCTTCCGCCGTGCGGTGACGCCAGTCCCACTCCGGCACGCTCGCCCACAGCCGCTCGGCCTCGCGCTGCGCCTCGGCGAGGAGCCGGCGCTCGTCGACGCCGAGGACCCGGCCCCCCTCGACCACCGTGCGCCCGTCGACCAGCACGTGGTCGACGTCGTCGCCCGTCCCGCACTGCACGAGGGCGCGGATGGGATCCCGATAGGGCCCGATCCGCATCTTGGCGAGGTCGACGATCACCACGTCGGCCTTGGCGCCCGGGGCCAGCCGCCCGAGATCCTCCCGTCCCAGCGCGCGGGCGCCGCCGAGCGTGGCCGCGCCGAAGACGTCGGCCGCCGTGGCCACCGTGAAGTCGTGCTCCACGACCTTGCACAGGAGCGAGGCCCAGCGCATCTCGCTGATCAGGTCGCGCGGATACGTGTCGGTGCCGAGGCCGATGTTGATGCCCGCCGCGCGATAGCGATGGAAGGACTCGAGCGCGTTGCCCCGCCGCGCGAAGACCAGGGGACAGTGGGCGATCGACGTGCCCGACGCGGCGAGCAGCTCGAGATCGCGGCCCTGGGGCAGCGCCGCGAGATGGTGCGCCGTGCTGATGATGCAGTGGCCGAGGATGGCGTCGCGCCCGAGGATGCCGGTGTCGGCCAGGAACTCGACGGGGGTGCGTCCGTGACGTCGGAGCATCTCGTGGAACTCGAGCAGGTTCTGCCCGGCGTGGATCTCGATCCCGACGGACAGCTCGTCGGCCGCCTTGCGCGTGGCGCGGAGCAGCTCGGGGCTGCAGGTGTCGACCTGCAGGGGAAAGAGCATTCCGCGCACCCGGGCGCCGTGGGCGCCGTGGTGCCGCTCGATGAAGCGCCGAGCGCGCTCGAGGCCCTGCAGGCCGTCGGCCTCGTCCCACTCGTAGACGAGCTGGCCGTCGCGGCCGAGCCGGTAGCTCGCGGACTTGTAGCCCGGGGTGAGGTAGGCGCGCACGCCGATCTCCCCGGCCGTGGCGACCAGGGCGTCATCGGCCGCGCCCATCTCCACCACGGTGGTGCAGCCGTTGCGCAGCATCTCGACGAGTGCCCAGCGCCCCCCGAGCGCGCGGTCGGCGCGTTGATCGAGACCCGGGATGCCCGGCGGCGCCGCGTTGTAGTTGAGAAAGCCGTTCTGGAAGAAGTCGCGCCGTCCGACGTCCGCGATGAGACGGCCGCCCGCCTCCGTCGTCGCGTGACAGTGGACGTTGACGAGGCCCGGGATGACGAGCTTGCCCGCGGCGTCGAGGCGCCGGTCGACCGGGCCCGCGTGACGCCGGCCCACGAAGGCGACCCGGTCGTCCTCGAGGAGGAGCACGCCCCCTCGCAGCAAGCGGTGCCCACCATCGTGATAGGCGACGATGTCGCCGCCCTCGATGAGTGTCCTCATCTCGAACCATGCCTTCGCCGATGCGCCGGGCCGGACCGAACCACGCGCGCATCTTCGCACAGGCGGCGGCGCTTGTAGAGAGCGCCGGGATCTTCGATGATTCTCCCATGCCTGACACGACCGTGACCGTCATCCGTCGTGCGACCGTGGTGACCGGCGACGCCGGGCGCACGATTCATCACGACGGCGCCGTCGCCGTGGACGCCGACCGTATCGTGGCCGTGGGGCCGAGCCTCGAGATCGAGCGGCGGTTTGCCCGAGCCCAGATGCTCGACGGACGGGACAAGGCCGTCTTCCCGGGGTTCGTCAACTGCCACACGCATCTGTGGTTCACGGTGGCTCGCGGGATCCAGGAGGATTTCGGGTTTCCGTCCACGCTGCGCTTTCCCACCACGGTGCAGGCGATGCTGAGCGCGGAGGAAACTCGCGTGTTCGCGCTGCTCGGCGCGCTGGAGGCGCTGCGATCCGGGACCACCTCGCTGCTCGAGATCGGCTACCGGGTGCCGGACTACGCGGACGCCGTGGCCGCGACCGGCCTGCGCGTGATGTTCGGCCAGTCGACGAGCGATCTCGAGCCCGCCGGGATCCCCGACGGCCGCTTCGTCTTCTCGCCGGCGCGCGGCGAGAAGACGCTACAGTCGGTGGCCGACGTCATCTCACGCTGGCACGGCGCCCACGACGGTCGCATCGGCTGCGTCGTCGCCGCCCATGCCCCCGAGGCATGCTCCCCCGAGAACCTGCGTCAGGCGCGCGCGCTGGCCGAGCGTCACGACGTCGGGACCACGATCCACCTGAACCAGAGCCGGTGGGAGGTCGAGTCGGTCGTGCGCGTGCGGGGCGTCCGGCCCACCGAGTACGTCTTCGAGCACGGCTTTCTGGGCCCGCGCCTCGTGGCCGCCCACTGTCGCTTCATGGCGCCGTCGGAAGTCGCCCTCCTCGGGCACAGCGGAGGCGCCGTCTCGCACAACGCCGCGATGGCGGCGCGGCGCGCGGCGGCGCCGCCCGTGCAGGAGCTCATGGCCGCAGGCTGCACCATCGCCCTGGGCACCGACAACATGGCCGAGGACATGGTGGAGGCCATGCGCACGGCGCTCTTCATGGAGCGCGTGCGGCTCGGCGACGCCATGCGCCCGCAGCCCGAGGACGTGCTCGAGTGGGCGACCCGTAACGGCGCGCGCGCCCTCGGCCTGCGCGAGGTCGGCTCGCTCGAGGTCGGGCACAAGGCGGACCTGATCGTCCTCGACACGCGCCGCGCCCACCTCGTCCCCACGCTCAGGATCGTCTCGGCCTTCGTTCACAACGGCCAGGCCGGTGACGTCGAGGCGGTCATGGTGGATGGTCGCTGGCTGATGCGGGAGGGACGCGTGCTCACGATCGACGAGAGCGACGTGATCGCGCGCGCGGAGGAGATCGGCCACCGGGTGTGGCGGCAGCTGGTGGAGCGCTACCCCGACGTTCCGTCTCCGATCCGGATTGGTCGCTGCGGAGACACCTCCCAAGATGGAGACTCCCGATAACAGCAGCACGCCAGCTTTGCACAGCGCGATCTGGTCCCCGATGATACCTTCGTTGGTACCGTCGAACACGACATCGGTGAATTTCAGCGTTGTGGCCGGGATGTTGAAGACATACAGGCCCCCTCCGGTACCGCCCAAGTTGCTGGTAAACGTCACTCGCGTCAGCGTGGACTGAACCCCGAAATTCCGCGTCGCGAAGAAGAGACCGGAGCCGAAGTTCGCCGAGTTGCCGGTGAAGGTCACGTTGGTGGCCGTCAACCGAACGCCGTCGAAGTAGAGCCCGCCGCCGAAGCCCGTCGCCAGGTTGCTGTTGAGATTCCCGTTCTGGCTGAAGACGACTCCGGACAGCGTGAGATTGGCATCGCCGTTGACGTACATGCCCGCCCCTGTTCCGTCCTGGGATAACCCGTTCTGGATGGTGATGTTCGAAAGCGACAGCTCAGAGCCTCCCAGCGTCGACGGCGCCCAGTTGATCGTCCGCGCGCTGCCGCCGCCGTCGATCGCGGTCGTGCCCGATCCCGCACCGACGATGGCCAGGTTCACGTTGTCGAGCACCAGATTCTCCGCGTACGTTCCGGATGCGACGCTGATCGTGCCCTGGCCGCGGGATTTCGCGACCGCCGCGCCGATCGTCCGGCAGGCGGCGGTCGACGCTTGACACGAATTGCCGTCGCTGCCCGTCGTCCCGTTCACGAACAGCGTGTTCGTGGCCCCTGGCTCTCCGTTCTCGCCCCGTCCCAGCGCCGCCGGTACCGGGACGGCGAACGACCCCGCGACTAACGACAGCGCGAGCGTGGCGCGAACAAGATAGTTCATGACGACCTCCTTCACGGTGACCCGGCGGTGTAAGACGCGGCGGCGGCGGTCTAGCATCCGGCGACGCACCTGGCGTCGCCGTCGAACTGCATGGTGCGGCCACTCAACGGGACATGGATCGTCCGCCCCTTTACGAGATCGATGAACTGGGCCGTCTTGGTCCCCGGGATGACCTTGCCACCCCTCGTCGCCCCTTCGTTCACGTGCGAGGGAATGACGGCGCGCGGCTGGATCAGCTCGTTGACGGCGAAGGCGGTCTCCTCGGACTGCATGGCGAAGGCGCCCATGTTCATGACGGCCAGATTGACCCGGTAGAAGGCGTTGATGATCGCCCGCATGTCGCCCATGATCGCGGTATCGCCGGACAGGTAGACCTTGAGACCGTTGGTGAACGTGAGCACGTAGCCGTTCGCGTGACCGACGTAGCCGGTGAGATTGTCCGGCGCCAGCGTCGTCCTGGCCGAATCGGCGAGCAGGCTGCGCGGCACGTTGTTGCTGTGGTCCGCCTGGACCAGCGCGATCTGCACACCCCGGTCGTGTCCGAAGTCCTTCACGGTCCGCTTCCCGCCCAGCTGGACGTTGCCGATACACGGCGACGAGCGTGGCACGATCATCTCCCGGCCGAAACCCGTGGCCGGACACGAGTCGGGCTCCACGCCGCGGATGTTCTGGATCTTGCGGGCCAGGAATGCCCCCATGTCGTTGCTCACGATCACGGCCGAGCTCTTGGCCGCGGCGATCTCGGCCGTGCTGGAATGAGGCGCGGCCGACACGGTCCGCGGCTGATCGCAGGATCCGGCGTCGGGTCCGTCCGCCTTCGTGTCGCCGATGTGATCGCCATGGGCGTGGCTCAGGAGCACGACATGCACGTCCCCGAGCCGTGGATCGGCGCCGCCGGCCACGCTCCGGCCGGCGTCGTAGAGGATCCTCACGCCGGTGGGATCCTCGAAGAGCAGCGCGCGATCGTTCGCACATAGTTCGCCCGCGTGCGAGCCCAGCGGCGTGATCTTCACGGACTGGGCCGAGACCGACGCCATGGGGACCGCGATCCCCATGGCGAGAACGGCCACCATCGCCGCGCCGCGCATGACGGCGCTCAGAGCTGCCAGTCCTGATACCAGGTGGACTCGGCGCCCACGCCCTCTCGCGCGACCGACACGTCGATGAGATACGGCCGGTTCTCGCGCGTGACGCGGTCGAGGCCGCGACGCAGCGCGGGCTCGAGCTCCTTCGGCGTGGTGACGGCCTCGCCCTCCACGCCCTGGGCGCGGGCGAGCCCGACGTAATCGACGTTCGGTGCGCTGAGCCACAGGCCGGGATACTTGCCGTCCCGGACCATCTTGCTGTCCGGCATGTCCTTGGCCCAGTTGGTGCGCACGACCTGATAGCTCTCGTTGTTGGAGACGATGGTCAGGATCGCGGTGTTGTACCGCGCCATCGTCCAGAACCCGGCGGCGCTATAGCCGAGCGCACCGTCCCCGAGATGGAGCACGACCGGGCGCTCGCGTCCGACCGCGATCTTGGCGCCGATGGCGGCGCCCACGCCGAATCCCAGCGAGCCGCCGCCGCTGCGCGTCCACGCCATCCCTTGATGTCCGAAGGGCAGCAAGGTCGTGCGCGCGGTCGAGCTCTCCTGCACCATGACCGTGTCGCGCGGCAACACCTGGGCCAGATGCGCTTCCAGCACACTCGGGTGCACGATCGCGTCGTGGTCGTGCTCCCGCACCAGCTCTTCCTCGCGCTCGATGAGGCGCTTGGCGTACGCGCGCACCTTGCCGCGCTGGCGAGGCCATCCCGCGACGCGATCCGGGGCGTTCACCCGCGTGAGGGTCGCGGTCAGGCTGCGGAGCGTGTCACGCACGTCGCACTGCGCGGCGACGTCGAGGGGATAGTGGCGACCCATGAGCACGGGATTCGGTCCGATCTGCATCACGGTGGGCTCGGCCACGCTGCCATGCACGCCGTGGCATCCCACGAGGAAGAGCAGATCCGGCTCGAGCCCGGTGATCTTCCGGAACTCCGCGGAGACCGGATACGTGCCGCAGTAGAGCGGATGCCGGGTGGGAAAGTTCACGAAGATCTGCCGGCTCGCGAACACGGGCGCCTCCAGCGCCTCGGCCAGCGCCACGGCTTCGGCCTGGGCGCCCTCACGCCACACGTCGTCACCGAACATCAGGACGGGGCACCGCGCCTCGCCGAGCCGGCGAGCGATGGCCTCGATCGTCTGCGCACGTGCCGCGGCGGGCCGTTCGATGCGGTACTGGGCGGCCTCGCCGATCTGGGCCTCGAGCCCCTCACGATTGAGCAGCTCCGCGCTGATCGAGAGGTACACCGGGCCGGTCGGCGGCGTGGTGGCCTCGCGAATCGCCCGGGTCGTGGCCACGGTGATGGCCTCCGGGTGCGCGCTCACCTGGTAGGCGCAGCGCGCGTCCTTGGTCAGCGGGCGCATCGACTCGGCCTGGGTCAAGCCCGGATACGGCGCGAGCCCGCGATAGTCCTGGAGCTCGGAGGCCCAGTCCCCGGCGATGACGAGCAGCGACGAGCCCGCGACCTGCGCGTTGAAGAGCTGGCCGGCCAGCTGGTACGAGCCGCCCATCACGTGGGCGATGATGACGCCGACGTTGCCGCTCATCCGGTGATAGCCGTCGGCCATCGCCGCCACGAGCCCCTCGTGCTTGCCGACGACGAGCCGCTGATCACCGTCCTCGGCGAGCGCCGCGAAGATCCCCGTCTCCGCGGAGCCGGGGTTCGTGAAGAGATACTCGACCCCCGCGTCCTTCAGGGTCTGGAGCAGCAACATGCCGCCGGTGCCCGTGATGGTCTTGCGCATGATTTCCTCGTTGTCGCGAACGTTAGCCCTTGACGCTACCGGCCGTGAGGCCTTCGACCATGAACTTCTGGAGATAAATGTAGACGGCGATCACGGGCAGCGTGGTGAGGACGGCGCCCGCCATCAGGAAGCCCCAGCCGTAGACGTCGCCGGTGATGAAGCTCGAGAGCCCGACGGGCAGCGTCCGCAGCTTCACGTTGGTGATGAACACGAGGGCGTAGAGGAACTCGTTCCACGCCTGCGTGAACGCGTAGAGCCCGGCGGCGAGCACGCCCGGGCCGGCGAGCGGCAGGATCACCCGGCGGAACGCGCCGAAGCGCGTGGCGCCGTCGATCATGGCCGCCTCTTCCAGCTCCACCGGGATCGACTCGAAGTAGCCCATCATGAGCCACGTCACGAACGGCACCGTGAAGGACGGGTAGGCGGCGATGAGCCCCGCCAGGCTGTCGGACAGCCCGAACGTCCGGATCTGGGCGTAGAGCGGGATGAACAGGATCGCCGGCGGCACGAGGTAGGTGATGAGCACCGCGCTCGACATGAACGCGCGGCCGAGGAACTTGAGGCGGGCCAGCGCGTAGGCGCCGAGGGTGCCGATGGCGGTGGCCACGAGGGTGCTCGAGACGGCGACGAGCGCGCTGTTGCCGAACCAGGCGACGAAGTCGGTCTTGGTGAGGAGCTGGACGTAGTTCTCGAGCGCGAAGGGCGAGGGCCAGAACATGGACACGAGGCTGCGCATCTGGTCCTCGGTCTTGAACGACGTGATCGTCATCCAGTAGAACGGAAACAGCACCAGCACGAGCAGGAAGCCCAGCACCCCGTAGGCGAGTCCGGTCTGCAGCCGCGCGAGGGCCAGCTTGTTCATCGAGCCTGGACTCCGATCATTGAAGGGCTCGGCTCGCGCGCGGCTCACCTCGCACTGCCACGGCGCATGTGGCGCGACAGCACGATGATGACCAGGGCCAGCGGCGGCAGCATGTAGAGCGCGACCGCGATGGCGTCGCCCAGGCGCTGGGCGCCGAAGGCCATCTCGTACGTGAAGACCGGCAGCACCATCGTGGCGCCGCCGGGGCCGCCCTTGGTCAGGATGTAGACGATGCCGAAGTCGTTGAACGTCCAGATGGTCGACAGGAGCACGACGATGATGACGATGTTGCGCAGGCCGGGCAGCGTCACGTGCAGGAAGCGCTGGAGCGCGCTGGCGCCGTCCACGGAGGCGGCCTCGTAGAGCTCACCGGGGATCGCCTTCATGCCGGCCAGGAAGGAGATCCCGAAGAACGGAAAGCCGCGCCAGATGTTGACGAAGATCACCGAAGCCATCGCGGTCCCCGCCTCGGAGAGCCAGCCCACGCCCTGGGGCAGGATGCGGAAGACCTTCACGAGCAGGTAGTTCAGCACGCCGAGGCTGCCGTCGTAGATCCACAGGAAATTCAGCGCGCTGACCACGGTCGGCGCCACCCACGGCACGAGCAGGATGCCCGTGAACAGGCCGCGACAGCGGATCTGCGAGGTGAGGACCAGGGCCATGGCCATCCCCAGCACGAGCTTGAAGACGACCGAGCCGAACGTGAAGACGAGGGAATTCCGGACCGCCCGGAGAAAGAAGCCGTCGCTCGCCAGGCGGATGTAATTCTCGAACCCGACGAAGACGGCCGGCATCCCGACGAACTTCCGGGTCATGCTGAGATAGACCGCGTAGACGAACGGATAAGCGACGAGCGCCAGCACGAGCACGACGATCGGCAGGACGAAGAGGAAGCCGAGCCGCCAGTCCGGCCCGAGCAGGCGCTTGAGGCCCAGCGCGACGGAGCTCGGGCGGCGGACCTCGAGCGCCGTCTTCGCCGGGAGTGGCCTCGCGATGCTCATCGCCGGGACGCTCAGCCGCGGCTACGGAACTTGTGGATCTCCTCGATGCGCCCGTGCGCTTCCTTCAACGCGGCCTCCGGCGACAGCCCGGCCGTCACCACGCGCCCGGCCATGTCGCAGAGGACGTACTGCGCCTGCACCTCGATGGCCGCGGGCGTGATGGGCCCGGGATAGCCCGGCCACATGCTGCGAAGCACGTTGTCCCGCATGCCCTCGAAGTTCGGATCGGTCTTCCAGTACGGGTTCTCGGCGCGCGACTTGTAGACGGGCCCGGCCTGGCCGATCGAGACTTTCAGGAACTCCTCGAAACGCTTCTCGTCCTCGACCCAGCGGATCATGTCCTCGGCCAGCTCGGCGTGCTTCGATTTCTGGAAGATGCCCCAGTTATAGGTGCCGGCGAAGACGAACGACCCGGCCGGTCCGCCGGGCGTGAGGATGACCCGGGTCTTGTCGGAGAGCGGGTGCTTCTTCTTCACCATCGCGTAGTAGAGGCTGGCGCCGTTGTTGGTGCACACGAGTTTGCCCGCCATGTACGCCTCGTTGTTCGAGACGTCCGTCCAGCCCATCACGCCGGGCGGCTGGATCTTCTGGGTCTGGATCGTGGCGACGCAGAACTTGAGCGCCTCGAGATTTTGCTTCATGAACGTGGTGGCGAGCGCCGGCTTGCCGTCCTTGTCCCAGGCGGACCCGCCGTAGTCCCAGAGGATGTTCTGCATGAACCCGTTACCGTCGTCGCAGCGGTTCAGCGTCTGCCCGAAGCCCCAGAGGTCCTTCGACGGGTCCTGGCACTTCTTGGCCACCTCGACCACGTCGGGATCGTAGACCTTCGGCATCTTGAGGCCCTTCTCGGCGAGGAGGTCCTTGCGGATGTGCAGGCCGCCGCCGAACGCCTGGTGCGCGATGCCGTAGTACTGTCCGTTGAACTGCATCACCCGGTCGGCGAAGGGCAGGAGGCCGCCGCGCGCGGCCGCGAGCTCCTTGGCCAGCTTGGTGACGTCACGCAGCGCGGGCCGGTAGCGCATCGGGCCCTGGTAGTTCATCTCGGCCACGTCCGGCGGGTTGCCGGCCTCGATGGCCGCCACGAATTTCTGCTCGCGATCGCCGAAGGTGGCCCAGTCGAACTCGACGTCGACCTTGCGCTCCTTCGCCCAGGCCTCGACGTGCTTGGCCAGGACCTCGTTGCAGTCGGTGACGAAGCTCTTGAAGAGCCAGACGCGGAGCTTCGGCTTCGTCTGCGCGTCCGCCATGCGCCGGAGAACGTGCAGGCCGGCGGCCGTGCCACCGGTGATCGCGACGGAGCGGCGGACGAACTCTCGGCGCGACAGGAGACCGGCGTCGAGCTGCTCGGCGAGCTGGCGAAGCGTTGGCGTCATGGCGTCTCCTCGTTGAGATCGACGGAGTATCGCCAGAAGGATATCGCGACTCCGGCGGCGATTCCCGGAGTTCTTCCGCGCGCTATTTCACGATCCCGGCGGCGCGCAGGGCGCCGAGCTCCGCCGGTGGCACACCGACCTCAGCGAGCACGGCGTCCGTGTGCTCGCCGAGGGCCGGCGCCGGGGTCCGGAGCGTCCCCGGCGTCGCCGTGAAGGTGATGGCCGGCGCCAGGGTGCGGAAGGCGCCACCGCGAGGGTGCTTGTCCTCGACGATCATGCCGGTGGCGCGGATCTGCGGATCGTCGGCGAGGTCGGCGTAACGATTGACGGGCGCGCAGAGGACGTCGTGCGCCTCCAGCCCGGACATCCACGCGCGCACCGTGCGCTCACGGAAGATCGGGTCGAGGATCGCCGTCAGCTCCTTGCGGTGGCGGACGCGCGCGGCCGCGGAGATGAAGCGTGAGTCCGCGGCGAGAGCGGGCCGGTCGATCGCCGCGCAGAACGGCTCCCACAAGCGCTCGATCCAGACGGCGACGTAGACCCATCCATCGCTGGCGGCGAACGCCTGGAACGGACAGAGATAGGGATGGGCGCTGCCGAGCCGTCCCGGCTCGCGACCGGTGGCCAAAAACACGCTGAGCCGCGCCGCCTGCGCGAGGAGCCCACCGGCCAGCAGGGACACGTCGAGGCGCTGGCCCTCGCCCGTCCGCTCCCGGTGCAGGAGCGCGGTGACGATGCCCTGCCCCGCGAGCAGGGCGCCGATGGTGTCGAGCACGGGCGCGCCGCTCAGCACGGGGGCGGCGTCGGGCTCGCCGGTGACGGCCATGAGCCCGCCCATCGCCTGGATGAGCATGTCGAGCCCCGGCTTGTCACGCCACGGGCCGTCGGGACCGAAGGCGGAGAGCGAGCAGTAGACGAGACGGCGGTTCAGCGGACGGAGCCGCGCGTCATCGATCCCGAGCTTCTCGGCGACGCCGCCGCGGTAGGCCTCGATCACGACGTCGGCGCGCTCGGCGAGCCGCAAGAACAGCGCGCGACCGTCCTCGCGCGCGAGATCGAGCGCGACGCTCCGCTTGTTGCGGTTGACGGTGAGGAACACGGCGCTCTCGTCGCCGAGATGGGTGCCGTACACGTGGCGCGAGGCATCGCCACCGGACGGGTGCTCGATCTTGACGACGTCGGCGCCCATGTCCGCGAGGTAGAGGCCGCACAGCGGCCCGGCGACGAGGTGGGCCAGCTCGAGCACTCGGTAGCCGGCGAGCGGGAGCGCGGTCACGCGCGCGGCGCCGGCCCCGGACCCTCGATGGTCGGGTGCTCCGCGAGACGGGCCTCGTCGGCGGCCAGCTCGTAAATCGTCGGCAGCAGGCGCGCCAGCTCTCGCTCCAGCAGCTCGAGAGCGCCGGCCGCGTCGGCCAGCGCGCCCTGGTGCCCGATCATCTCGAGCCGCCGGGCGGCGTCGTGGCCGACGGCGCTGAACAGACCGATCGAGCCCTTGAGCGCGCGGGCGGCGCGGCTCACGCCCTCGGCATCGCCGGCCTCGAGCGCCGCGCGCAGATCGAGGACGCAGCGGGGATACTCCACGAGGAACAGCCGGCCCATGTCGCGGGCCGCCATGTGGTCGCCGTCCAGGCGCTCGACGATGGTGGCGACGTCGGCTCCGTCCGGGAAGCGCTCGCGCGCCGTCGGGGCGTCGCCGACGGCGAGAGCCGGGGCGGCAACGCGTTCGACCATCTCGAACAGCTCGTCGGCGTCGAGAGGCTTGGCCAGGTATCCATCCATCCCCGCCTCGAAGCAGCGCTCGCGATCGCCCTTCATCGCGCTGGCGGTCATGGCCACGATCGGCACCCGACGGGGCGACGTCCGCTCTCCGTCGCGGATGAGACGGGTGGCCTCGAGCCCGTCGATGCCCGGCATCTGCACGTCCATCAACACGAGGTCGTAGATGCTCGCGTGCACCTCGGCGACCGCGTCGTGGCCATTCCCGGCGCGCGTGACGGAGTGCCCCCAGCGCTCGAGCAGGGCGGAGGCGATCGCCAGGTTCGTGAGGCTGTCCTCGGCGACGAGCACCCGGAGCGGGCGCGCGCTCCGCCGTGAATGCGGTGAGACGGGCAGGCCGCCTTCCAGACCCGTCAGGGCCGCGCCGAGCGCCGCGCGAAGCTGGTCGGGCCCGACCGGCTTGCGCACCCGGACCACACGACCGGTCGACAGCGCTTCGGCGCCGGCCTCGCCCGTCGGCGGAAGCAGCGCGACGATGCCGCCCACCGTCCCGTGCGGCAGATCCGCGATCAGCGCGCGGCTTGCCTCGGCTCGGGTGCCGACGAGCAACAGGCGGAATGGGGTGCCGGCGCCCCGGGCCCGCTCGAGGACGGCGCGAGCCGCGTCGCCGTCAGCGACGAGCGTCGGACGCGCGCGCCATGCGGTGAGCCACCGGCCGAGGACGGCGCGCAGGGTCTCGTTGCCGTCGACGACCTGCACCGACGTTCCCGCGAGGTCCACGCCCTTCACGGTCGGCACGCCCGGGGCAAGCCTGAACGGAAGCGTGCACGAGAAGACGCTGCCCGATCCCGGCTCGCTCTCCATGTCGAGGCTTCCGCCCATCGTTTCCGCCAGTCGGCGGGTGATCAGGAGCCCGAGGCCGATCCCCTCCTGCCCGTGGGCGGTCCGGGCGTGGCCGTGGACGAACGGCTCGAAGAGACGGGACTGTTGCGCGGCGGGAATTCCGACGCCGGTGTCGGCCACGTCGAAACGCAGCCGGACGCCGCCGTATGTCTCGGCGTCCGGCTCGACTCGCACCAGCACGTGCCCGCGCTCGGTGAACTTCACGGCGTTGCCGACGAGATTCACGAGGACCTGACGGAGGCGGCGCGGGTCGCCGACGAGCGCGTCGGGCACGCCGTCGACGACGTCGAGGATGAGCTCGAGCCCCTTGGCGTCGGCCGCCGGGGCCAGCAGCCGGACGGCCTCCGCGACCTGTTCGCCGAGCTGAAACCGGTCGGCGGCGAGATCCAGCTTGCCGGCCTCGATCTTGGACAGATCGATCAGGTCGTTGATCAGCGCCAGGAGATGCCGGCCGGCCGTGAGGATGCTCTCGACGAATTCCCCCTGCCGGGCGGTGAGCGCCCCATCGGCCCGGTCGGACAGGAGCTGCGCGAAGCCGAGGACCGCGTTCAGCGGAGTCCGCAGCTCGTGGCTCACGCTCGCCAGGAATTGACTCTTGGCGCGGCTGGCATCCTCGGCCGCCTCCCGCGCCCGGGACTGCTCGGCGACCACACGCGCATGCGCGGTGACGTCCCGCGCGAAGACCGCCACACCCGAGGGCGTGGCCTCGCCGGCGACGATGGGGTTGAAGCTGATTTCCAGGTGCGTGGGTACCCCGGGCATGACGAACTGCTGCTCGACGGACACGCGCTCGCCGTGGAGCGCACGCTCGTAGAGCCGGCTCCAGAAGAGGCGCCCGTCCGCCGGCAGTAGCTCGAGCGCGTCCATGCCGGCCGTCGGCGTGACGCCGCTGAGCGCGACCGCGAGCTGGCGGAACGCGGTGTTGAACGTGGTGAGCCGGCGATCGACGTCCACCGACCATACGGGATCGGCGGTGTTCTCGAGCAGGACGGTGAGGCTGGCCTCGCTGCGCGCGAGCGGGTTGAACAGATGCTCGCGCAGGATCGCGTACGTGAAGCACACGCTGGCGATGGCCGTGAACGCGATCGTGATCGGGGGCACCCCGTGCAGGAACGGCAGGAGCACGAGCGTTCCGATCTGTCCCGCGACGAGCACGAGGCCGCCCGGCAGGAGCGCGCCCGCCCGGCCCCGACGATACACCCAGAGGCAGCCGAGCGCCGCGAGGTAGATGACGTCGCCGATGACGAACGCCGCGACACCGAACGGCGAGACCCGGTACCGGAACATGCCGTCGGGGGTGACGGTGGCGTCGAGCATCAACCGCCCGGCGAAGAGCCCGACCGCGCCGACGACCACCCACACCAGGCCGGCGGCGCGCAGCAGTCGGACCCACCGCCTGTCCCGGATCTCGACGTAGTCGGTGACGAACCAGAACAGCACGAGCGAGTTGAGGCCGTTGCCGAGGACGGCGCCGTGGACGAAGGGCGTGGAAGGCCAGCCCAGGAGGGCGCACAGGCGGGCGGCGATGTTGCTGACTCCCCAGGCGACGAGCGTCGCCAGGTAGAGGGCCATGAGCCGGTTGTGACGATGGCGCGGCGCCTGCCACACGACGAGCAGGAGCATGGCGAGCCCGGTGACGGCGCTCGCGCCCGCGAAGATGAAGCCGAGGATCTGCGTCACGGCGTCATTCTAGATCGACGGGGTGCCACAGCGGGAGCGCAGCTACGCGGCAGGACGTAGGTAGCGGCGGACCGCCTGGCACAACTCCATCGGGTCGAACGGCTTTGCGATGAACTCGACGAAGCCGGCTCGCCGCAGCTCCGCCGCGCGGTCTCGCTGGGCGCTGAGGGCGATCACGGGCACGTCGATCCTGAGCGTCGCTGCCTGGTGCATGACCTCACGGACCAGCGCGACGCCATCGTCGGGCATTGCAATGTCGGTCACGATCACGTGGGGCCGAATCTCCTGCAAGAGGCTCTTCGCCTCGGTCGCGGAGGCCGCGGTGGTCACCCGAGCACCACTGTACTGCAGGACGACGCGCAGGAGTTCGCGGGAATCGTCCGTGTCCTCGACGACGAGCACGTGAACGCCCCTGAGGTCCATGTCGGGCACGCGATAGCCGACGTAGACCGAGGGCATTCAGCGGGAACCGGCCGAATGGACGTGTCGTGGAAGTGGGCGGAAGGACTGGAGCCGGGGGCGGGAGTTGAACCCGCGACCTACTGATTACGAATCAGTTGCTCTGCCTCTGAGCTACCCCGGCACCGAAAATTCACGCTAACACAATTCCCGCACTTTGACACCGGAGCGCGGTGCTCCTACCCTCGGCGGCATGCGCTCTCGGGGAAGGCGCGCGTGACGTCCGCGGCCGGCGAGCGCGTCGTCATCGGCGTGTTCGTCGTCGCGCTGGTCATCTACGCGGCGGTGGCGCTCGCCGCACATCGCTGGGTCTCGGCCGCGGCGGCGCCGGTCGTCGCCGTGTTGCTGGCGCTCCGGCATCCTCGCGCGCGGTTCTCGGCCTACGTGTTCTTCTCGGCGCTCGCGCTGCGCGGGCTGGCCGTCGGCGCCTGGGCGCTGGTCGCCTTCGCCTTCGCCGCGGTCCTCGTGCTCCAGACGTCGCCGGCACGACGCGCCTGGCCACGTCTGACGGGCGGCCGCGCGCGCTCGACGCGGGACACACCGCGATCGACATGATCGGGGGACTGCTCTAGAATGAGCGGCCGATGAAGTTCCTCTGCCTCGACTGCGATCAGCCGATGAAGCTCGTCGGTACCGAGGGCCCGGACGAGGGCTCGCTGGCCGTGACGTTCCGCTGCCCCGAGTGCGGCTTTCGTGTCGCGATGCTCACGAACCCGTTCGAGACCCAGATGGTGCGGAGCCTTGGCGTGAAGATCGGGGCGGCGCCTCCGGCGACGGCGGCGCCGTTCGAGCACCTGCGCGCGTCACTGGCCAACCCGCGCGCCGACGCCTTCGACGAGCCGTCGGAGGCGGGGCCGGGGTGCCCGTTCGCGGCGATGCTGAACGAGCCGGCGCCGACGGCAAGCGGCCTCGTGTGGACGCCCGAGGCCGAGGCGCGGATCGAGCGCATCCCCTCGTTCATCCGGCCCATGGCGAAGAAGGCCGTGGAGCGGCTGGCCGAGGCCAAGGGCTACTCGACGATCACCGAGGCCGTCATGGACGAGGCGCGCGGCGCCTTCGGAATGTAGCGCGTGACACGGGCCGATCTCGTCGCCCGGATGGCGCAGTCCGCGGGCTGGCCGAAGGCCGGGACCGAGCGCGCGCTGAGGGCGATGCTCCTGGCCATCCGCGTCTCGCTCAAGCGCGGCGATCCGGTCACGCTCGTCGGCTTCGGGACGTTCTCCGTCGCGCGACGGCGGACCCGCACGATGCGGAACCCCCGAACGGGCCAGACGGTGACGGTGGCCGGGCGGATCCCGCGGTTCAAGCCCTCCAAGGAGCTGCGGCAAGCCGTCCGCTGACCGCTTTTCCCTTGCTGGCCACACCGCCCGCTGAATAGAATGTCGGCGGTGTCCGCGCGTCGCCTCCTCCGTCCGCTCGTCGTCACCACGACGCTCCTCGTCCTCATCCCCGTCGTCGCCGACGCCCAGCACAACGGACGCTTTCCGGCGCTCAACGCCGAAGCGGTCCTGCTCCTGGATGCCGAGGGCCACACCCTCTTCGCCAAGAACGACCAGCTCGAGCACGCCCCCGCGAGCCTGGTGAAGCTGATGACGCTCTACCTGGCCTTCGAGGATCTGGAAGCCGCGCGCGTCACGCTCGAGGACCCAGTCGTCATCAGCCACGCCGCCGTCACCACGCCCCGCTACCGCATGGGCCTGCGGGAGCGCGAGGAGGTGCCGCTGCGGATCCTCCTCGAGGGGGTCGCCATCGCGTCCGCCAACGACGCGGCCACGGCGGTGGGCGAGTATCTGGGCGGCGACGAGGCGACGTTCGTCGCTCGCATGAACGTCAAGGCACGGGAGCTGGGAATGACCGCGACGCGCTACGCGAACCCGCACGGACTGCCCGACCCGATGCAGCGCACGAACGCGCGAGACGTGGCCTTGCTCATGGGTCGGTTGCTCCAGGATCATCCCGGCGCCCGGACGATGCTCGGCGGCCAGACGTTCATTTACCGTGGTCGCGTCTACGCCCGGCACATCTCGCTCTTCAGCGATCCCGGCGGCGTGCAGGCGCTCAAGACCGGGTTCACCCGGGAGGCGGGGTACAACCTCGCCGTCTCGGCGTGGCGCGCCGGGCAGCAGTTCGTGATGATCGTCCTCGGCGCGCGGACGCGGGCGGAGTCCTTCCTCGACGGCAAGAAGCTCTTGCGCTACGGCTTCGTCGAGACCGGTCTCGAGTCCCAGGAGGAGCCGCGCCGCCCGCCCCCGCCCAAGCGTCCGGTGCGCACGCGTCGACTGACCCGGAGCTGATCCGGTGCCCGCCGTACGGGGGTATGTCTTCGACGCCTACGGCACGCTCTTCGACGTCCACTCGGTGATCGAGGCGGGGCGCGAGATCACCGACGATCCGGCGCTCCTGTCCGTGACGTGGCGGCAGAAGCAGCTCGAGTACACCTGGCTGCGCTCGCTCATGGGGCGCTACGAGGACTTCTGGTCCGTCACGGGCGACGCCCTCCGCTACGCCATCCGTCGCCTCGGCCTCCGGGCGACGGACGCGCAGGTGGCCCGCCTGATGGACGCCTATCTCAGCCTAGCGCCGTTTCCCGAGGTCGCGAGCGCGCTCCGGCGGCTCGAAGGACGGCCGCGGGCGATCCTCTCGAACGGGTCTCCGCGGATGCTCGAGGCCGCCCTCGTCTCGAGCGGCCTCGGGCCGGAGCTCGAGCACGTCATCTCCGTCGACGCGGTGAAGACGTACAAGCCCTCACCCGAGGTGTACGCGCTGGGGCCGACGGTCGTCGGGATCCCGGCCGCCGAGCTGCTGTTCGTGTCGTCGAATGCCTGGGACGTGGCGGGGGCCAAGGCCTTCGGCTACCAGGTGGCGTGGTGCAACCGGACCGGGGCGCCCGCCGAGGAGCTGGGCGTCAGCCCCGATCACGTCGTCACTCGCCTCGACGAGCTGCCTGCCCAGTAGGAGCGGAAAAGAAAAGCGGCCCGCCGGATGCGGGCCGCGAGACTGGCCGAGAGGGCAGTCGGGTCTAGCGCTTCTTGCCGAGCTTCTTGCGCTTCACGTAGCTCCAGATCTTCTTCGTCATCTCCGACGGCCCGATCGGCGTGCTGCCCATGATCGACTCCAGCGAGTCGCTGCAGCCCTTGAAGCTGATCGAGTATCCCCCGAATGCCTTCTTCGCCGCCATGTCGTCCCTCCTTGTCAGTAGTCGCCCCCGCTCCAGTGAGGGCTCCGTCTAGGGGGTATTACTACCACATGTACGAGGGGCGCAAAAGAAAAAACCCCATATGTGGGGGTGCCCCTGACGACGGAAAAAATACCGGGGAGGGGTACCCCTACCCTCGGAACGCCGGCATCACGTCCCGCGCAAACCAGCGCAGCTGCTCCTTGAACTCCTTGGGCGACAGCCCCTCGGCCCAGTGGATCATGAAGTCCTCGAGCCCCGGGTACTTGGCCTCGATCGACTTGATCCCCTCGATGACGTGCGCGGGCGGACCGCAGAACCACGCCTTCTGCTTGATCCCCTCGGCCAGCGTGGGCACGCGCGCGGGCGCACCCGGCGTGCCCCACGTGCGTCCGTGCTCGTCGGCGTAGCGCACGAAGCCGAAGGGCGCGAACCACTTGTAGCGCTCGTCGTGCGAGGGCTCGACGCGGCGTGCCGCCTCCTCCGGAGTGTCGGCGAGGTACAGGCCCGCGCCCCAGATCATGTCTTCGCCGAGCTGCTTGGCGCGACCGTACTTCGCGCAGCCGTCGCGGTAGGCCCGGATCATGTCGTCGAGGATCTTCTCGCCGTTGAGGGTGACCATGGCCTTGAAGTTCTTGCTGGCCATGTAGTCGATCGACTTGCTGCTCGCGATGGGCATCCAGATCGGAACAGGCAGGTGCTTGGGCCGCGGCACGCAGGTGATCTCGGTGACCTGGTAGCCACGGTACTCGACGGGCGGCGGGCAGTCGTAGCGCTTGCCGTGGTGGCTGAACGACTCCTCGTTGAAGCACTTGAGCAGCAGCTCGATCTGCTCCTCGAAGAGCTCCCGGTTGGCGGCCTGATCGATGACGGGCTCGCCGAACGTCTCCACCTCGCGGGAGTGGTAGCCGCGGCCCACGCCCATGATCACCCGGCCGTCGGTCACGATGTCGGCCATCGCGTAGTCCTCGGCGAGCCGGATCGGGTGCCACATGGGAATCACGTTGAAGGCGCAGCCGAGCTTCAGGCGCCGGGTCTGCGTGGCCAGCCACAGCGAGAGCTGGATGAGGTTCGGAAAGCACTCGTAGCCCTCGTGCTGAAAGTGATGCTCGGCCGTCCACAGGCAGTGGTAGCCGAGCTCGTCCATCAGCTGGGCGACGTCGCGGGCCGCGAAGAAGGGCTCGCTGAGCCGGTCGTTGTCGTAGCGTCGCGCGTCAGCCGGGGTGCCGGTCATCCCGATGTTGTCCAGCTCGACCTGGCCGACGTAGAGCACGTGGAATCGCTTGATCATTGCGCCGTCCATCCTCCATCGATCACGAGTGTGTGTCCGGTCACGTACGCGGCCGCGTCGCTCGCGAGGTAGCAGGCCGCAGCCGCCACCTCCTCCACGGTGCCGCGGCGACCCGCCGGCACGACGGCCCGGATGGCGCTCTCGTCACCCCCCACCCCGTGCATCGGGGGCGCATCGGCGCCCAGCACGCGCGTCGAGTTGGCGCGCAGTCCGGTCTGGATCGGCCCCGGGCCGATCGCGTTGATCGTGACGCCGCGTGCCGCGCACCCGACGGCGATCTGCCGCGTGAGTCCCACGACGCCATGCTTGGAGGCGACGTAGGCGGGGCCGCCGCCGCCACCGATGATGCCGGCGCGCTCCCACACGGTGGGCGCCATGTCCTCGATGGGCTGGTAACCGTCGAGGATGCCTGCAGCGTTGACCATGATACCGAGCGGTCCCAGCTCGGCCACCGCGCCGCCGACGGCGCGGTCGACGTCGGGCCAGCGGCTGACGTCGGCCTCGATGCAGATCGCCCGGCCGCCCTTGTCGCGAATGAGACCGACCGTCTCGGCGCCGCCGTCCGGAAAGAGGTCGACCACGGCGACGGGGGCGCCGCCAGCGGCGAGGGCGACGGCGATCGCGCGACCCAGGCCGGATCCGCCACCGGTGACGACGGCGCTGCCGGGCAGCAACGGCATGGCATTCATCATAAGAACTCCTCGACGGCGGACGCCGCGGCGTCCGGCGCTTCGTGGATGACCATGTGACCGCCCGGGAGCACCGACAACGCCGCGCCCTTGATGCGGCGCTGCCACTCCTCCGCGTACGGCAGCGGGTTCACGCGATCCGCGTCGCCCCACAGCACGAGCGTCGGGGCGGAGATCCGGTGCAGGCGCTTGCGGATGCCTTTGTCGGGGATCGGCCACACGAACTTCGCCATGGCCGCCCGGCGCTGGACGGACTCGATCTGCGTGGCGACGTTGTCCGCATCGTTCTCGGGCAGCGTCGACCATCGCCGCGCCGCCTCGGACTCCGGGTCGGCCCAGAGCACCGACATCAGATCGTCGTGGGGGAGGATCACGACGTCGGCGACGGGCGCGTCGTCACGCCAGAGCCCGAGCGGCGACACGAGGACGAGGCCGCGCGCCCGACGCGGGAACACCGCTGCCACCTCGGCCGCGACCATCGCGCCGAAGAAGTGGCCGACCAGAGCCGCCGCCTCGATCCCGAGCGCCTCGAGCAGCTCGTCGTAGGCGAGCGTGAGGTCGAGGAGGTCGTCCAGCGTCTCGACGCCCGTCGACCCGGCGACGCCGGGGTGGAATGGCGCGTACACGGTGTGACGCGCGCAGAGGCGCCCGAGGAACGGCGACCACCCGCCGCGCTCGTGGAACGAGTGGAAATAGACGAGCGGCGCGCCCCGGCCCGCCGAGAGCACGCGGAAGGCGACGCCGCCGTCGCGGAGCGTGATCGTGCGATCGCGGGGCGTCACACGGCCGCGATTTTCGATCATTTCACCGCTCGGCTCGCGGCGCGGCGCCGCTCACCTCGCACTGCGTCGGCCACCACCGGTCCTTGTAGCCGGGCCAGAGGTCACGCACGTGGGGCAGGACCTCGCGGGCGAAGAGCGCGGTGTTGTGGAGGGTGAGGTCCTTCGGCATGCTGCCGATCTGGAGCAAGACCATGAGGTGGCCGACGCGCAGACTCCGGATGCACTCGGTGAGCTGCTGGCGCACGGTCTGCGGGCTGCCCGCGATCACGTAGCCGGCGTCGACATACTTGCCCCAGTCGAGCGACTGGCGGATCTTGCGCGCCTCGGCCCCGACCTGCGGCCGGATGCCGGCCTGCATCGTCTTGAGCGAGCGGTAGCCCGGCGCCTCGGCGAAGCCCTCCCAGACGTGCAGGCACTTCTGGTAGAAGTAGTGCACGTGCTCGGCGTAGAGCCGCTCGGCCTCGGCGTCCGTGTCGGCCACGCACACCAGCTGCAGGAACCCCGCGCGATAGGGATTGTCCTCGACGCCGAGTCGCGCGACGACGTCCCAGAACCCGTCCATGGTGGCCTTGCCGCGCTTGTAGCCGAAGTACGAGAGATAGCAGTAGACGTAGTCGAGCTGCGCCGTCCACTCCCACGTTTCCACGCTCCCGCCTCCGGGGATCCATACCGGGGGATGCGGCTTCTGCAGCGGCTGGGGCCAGATGTTCACATACCGGAGCTGGGTGAACTTGCCGTTGAAGCTGAAGACGTCGGGGCGCGTCCACGCCTGCATGACGAGGTCGTGCGCCTCGTAGTAACGCTCGCGCAGCGTCGCGGGATTGATCCCGTAGCCGAAGTTCATGTCCATCGAGGTGCCCACGGGGAACCCGGCCACGAGGCGCCCGCGGCTCAGCAGATCGAGCATCGCGAACTCCTCGGCCACCCGCAGCGGCGGGTTGTAGGCGGCGAGGCTGTTGCCGAGGACCACGATGGCCGCGCGCGAGGTCCGGCGCGTCAGCGTCGCGGCCATCAGGTTCGGCGAGGGCATCAGCCCGTAGGCGTTGTTGTGGTGCTCGTTGACGCAGAGCCCGTCGAAGCCCGCCTGCTCGGCGTACTCCAGCTCGTCGAGGTACTCGTGGTAGAGCCCGCTCGCCTTCTCGGGGTCGTAGAGGCTGTGGGGTACGTCCACCCACACCGAGCGGTAGCGGGCTTCGAAGTCCTCCGGCAAAAAGCGGTACGGCATGAGGTGAAAGAAGCAGATCTTCATGGCGCCTGGCTCGGTGAAGCGGATGATAGCATGGCCCGCGCGCCCGCGGTGTCCGCTGGCCGACGGCTTGACCGTCGCCGCGGCGACGGCGTACCTTCGGTCCGTCTCGCGACACGCGCAACCGAGCTCCAGGAGGACCCTATGTCAGAGCAGCGTCGCTCTCACCGCCCGGCCGTCAGCCGCCGCACGTTCCTCCGGACCATCGGGATCGGCGCCGCCGTCGTCGCCCCCGGGCTCTCGGCCGTACCCGCGCGCGCCCAGGAGACCCCGTCGCCGATCCGTCCCGACCCGGCGGCCAAGCGCGGCGGGACGCTCCGCTATGCCGTCCACAACGCGCCGGCGCACTTCGACGTCCATCAATCCGGCACGGTGGCGAACATCGGCCCCCAGAGCCCGATGTACGACACGCTGTTGCGGCGCGACCCGAAGGACGGACAGACCATCATCCCCGACCTCGCATGGAAGTACGAGATCTCGCCGGACGGCAAGAAGTACACCTTCTACCTCCGCAAGGGCGTGAAGTTCCACGACGGGGCCGACTTCACCGCCGAGGACGTCAAGGCGACCTACGAGCGCATCGCCCGGCCGCCCAGGGGCGTCGTCATCCCGCGCACGCCGCTCTTCGCCACCGTCGGCGACATCGTCGTCGTCAACCCGCACCAGATCGACTTCCGGATGACCGAGCCGCGGCCGCGCGCCTACATGCTCGGCGCGTTCGCGAGCGGGTGGAACATCATCGTCCGCAAGAAGACCCTCGACGAGAACGCGGGCAACCTGCGGCAGGTCATGAACTACCCGGGCACGGGGCCGTTCAAGCACGTCGAGCGAAAGGACAAGGAAGTCTGGATCATGGAGCGGAACCAGAACTACTGGAACAAGGGGCTGCCCTACGTCGACCGGCTCGAGGTCTACCACATGTTCCCGTTCTCGCCCGAGCTCGGCTCCTCGTTCCTCGCCGGCAAGGTGGACTACGCCCGGCTGCTCGACCCCGTCTCCTGGCGCAAAGCCAAGGAGATGAAGGGCGTCACCGCGGCGGCCTTCAACCAGAGCGTCATCCAGGCGTTCTGGTGCAACCAGAAGAAGAACAAGGCGTTCGCCGACCCGCGCGTGCGCCGGGCCATCCACCTCGCCATGGATCGCCACGCGCTCATCGAGGTCGTCAAGGACACGGCGCCGATGCAGATCGGCGGCTTCGTCTATCCGTTCCACGAGATGTCGACGCCGAGGGCCGAGCTCGAGAAGAAGCTCGGCTACCAGAAGGACGTCAAGCCCGCGGTCCAGGAAGCGCGCAAGCTCATGGCGGACGCGGGCTACGGCCAGGGCCTCAAGGGCCTCGACTTCGTCGTCCGCGACATCCAGACCTTCAAGCTGTGGGCGGTGGCGATCCAGGCCATGCTCAAGGAGCACATCAACGTCGAGACGAACTTGCGGGTCGTCCAGACGTCGGTGTGGTTCGACGAAGCGGCGGCCGGCAACTTCGACCTGGCCATCAGCGCCATCGTGTCCACGCTGATGGATCCCTCCGACATCTTCTCGGCCTGGTACGGCAAGAACGGCCCCCAGAATTACGGTGGCTGGAGCAACGAGCAGTTCTACGCGCTGGCCCCGCAGATCGAGAAAGAGCTCGATCCGAAAAAGCGCACGACCATGGTGCGGCAGGCGGAAGACATCCTCGAGAAGGACCCGCCGCTCATCCCGGTGGCCTACGAGCAGATCTACGACGCCTGGTACAACAAGGTCCACGGCCAGAACCCGACCCCGTACTTCGGGATCTACGACGTCGTCCGCTGGGACCAGGTGTGGGTGGGCTAGACTAGGTCGCCCGGAAGGGGGCCACACGGCCCCCTTCCGCCTGCCGTGAGGAAATATCTCGTTCGCCGCGCGCTGTTCGGTCTCGGGACGCTCGTCGGCGTCTCGATGATCATTTTCGTCGTGCTGCGCGTCCTGCCGGGGGATCCGCTGGTCGCGATTCTCGGGGTGGAAGGGCATGCGCGGATGTTGCCGGCGGATCGCGTGCGGATCATGGCCGATCTCGGCCTCAGCGATCCGTTGCCGGTCCAGTACCTCCGGTGGCTCCGGGACATCGCCACCGGCCAGCTCGGCAAGTCGTTCTTTCGCGGCGACACCGTGCGCGATCTGATCCTGCACCGCGGCCCGCTCTCGGCCGAGATCGCGCTGCTGGCGCTGGTCGTGTCGTGGCTGGTGGGCCTGCCGGCGGGCATTGCCAGCGCCGTCCGGCCCAACGGCTGGCTCGACGCCGTGGCCCGCGTCGTCTCCATCTTCTTCATCGCGGTCCCCGGCTTCTGGCTCGGCCTGCTCATCGTGCTCGCCCTGCTCTTCTGGTTCGGCTACAAGGCGCCGATCATCATCGTGCACGTGTGGGAGAACCCCTGGCAGAACCTGCAGCAAGTGATCGGTCCCGCCATCGTGCTGGGGCTCGCGCAGGGCGCCTACATCTCCCGCATGTCCCGATCGTGTCTGCTCGAAGTCATCCGCGAGGATTACGTGCGGACCGCGCGCGCCAAGGGTGCCAACGAGCGGGCGATCGTGCTCCGTCACGCCCTGCCCAACGCGCTGCTGCCCGTGATCACGATCTCGGGGGTGCTGCTCGGCTTCGTGCTCGGCGGCTCGGTGGCCGTGGAGCAGGCGTTCGGCGTGCCCGGGCTCGGCCGCGCGCTCGTCACCGCGATCATCGAGCGCGACATCATCGTGGTGCAGAACCTCGTGCTGCTCTATGCGGCCATCTTCGTCGTCGTCAACGTGTTCGTGGATTTGTCCTATGCGTGGCTCGATCCCCGCATCCGTTATTGACGGCGGGGGACAAGCCCCCGCCCTACGGCGATGACGGCGGACGACGTCACCGTCCTGGCCGAGGTTCCCGTCGCGCCGAGCGAAAGCTCCGTGGGACGCGAGATGCTGCGGTTCGCGCGGCGCAACCCGCTGGCGCTCGTAGGGGGTGTCGTCGGGCTGGCGATCGTTCTGATCGCGATCTTCGCCCCGTGGATCGCGCCGCGCGACCCGCTGAAGGCGAACTTCACGCGCATGAACAAGCCCCCCGACGCCCAGGCCTTCTTCGGCACCGACCAGGTCGGCCGGGATACCCTCTCCCGCGTCATCTACGGCGCGCGCACCTCGCTGTTCGTGGCGTTCTCGGCCGTCCTGCTCGGCACGACGACAGGCTCGCTGTGGGGGGTGGCGTGCGGCTACCTCGGTGGACGCTTCGACCTCGTGAGCCAGCGCGCGATGGAGATCATGCAGGCGTTTCCCGACCTGATCCTCGCCATGGCGATCTCGATGGCCATCGGCACGGGTCTGCCCGCCGTCATCGTCGCCATCGCCGTCACCCGGATCCCCTTCGGGGGACGGGTGATCCGCTCGGTGGCGCTGACCGTGCGCGAGATGGCCTACGTCGAGGCCGGACGCGCCAGCGGCGCCTCCGCGCTCCGGATCATGAGCCTGCACGTGCTGCCGCAGTGCGTGGCGCCCTATCTGGTGCTGGCCACGACACACCTCGGCGTGGCCATCGTGATCGAAGCCGCGCTCGGCTTCCTCGGGGTCGGCGTCCCCCCGCCCACTCCCACGTGGGGCAACATGCTGGCCGACGCCATCACCGCGCTGATCCCGCCGTGGTGGCTCGTCCTGTTTCCCGGTCTCGCCATCACCGTCACCGTCCTCGCGTTCAATCTGCTCGGCGACGGCATTCGCGACACGCTCGACCCGCGGCTGTCTCCGACGATCCTGCGCCTGGTCACGGGCGCGAGCCGCGCACGCGCATCCTGAAGGAGGATTCACATGGCGCTCGTTCTTCGCGATCTCGACACGCCGGCGGTCACCATCGACCTGGACATCATGGAGGCGAACATCACGCGCGTGCAGACGCATCTGGCTCGCCTCGGCGTGGCGAACCGGCCGCACGTCAAGACCCACAAGATCCCCGCTCTCGGCAAGCGGCAGATGGACGCCGGTGCCGTCGGCATCACCTGCCAGAAGCTCGGCGAGGTCGAGGTCTTCGCGGACGCGAAGGTGGCGGACGACGTTCTCCTGACCTACAACGTGCTCGGCGCCGCGAAGACCGAGCGGCTGATGGCGGTCGCGACGCGGCTTCGACGGCTCGCCGTGGTCCTCGACAACGAGGTCGTCGCCCGTGGGTTGTCCGAGGCGGCGGCGCGCCACGGCCGGCAGGTGCCTTTCCTGATCGAATGCGATACGGGGTTCGGGCGGACGGGCGTCCAGACCCCGGAGGCGGCGCTCGAGCTGGCGCGCACCGGCTCGAAGCTGCGCGGCCTGTGCTTCGAGGGGCTGATGACGTTTCCGAATCGGGATCCCGACACGCGGCTGTTCTTCGAGCGCGCGCTCGAGCTGTTCGAGCGCGCGGGCATCCCGGTGCCGGTCGTCTCCGGTGGCGGCACGCCGGCGCTCGCCACCGTCGAGCGCTTTCCGATGCTCACCGAGCATCGGGCGGGGACGTGCATCTTCAACGACACGATGGCCGTGGCGTCCGGCTGGGCGAGGTGGGACGACTGCGCGATGCACGTGCGGACCACGGTCGTCAGCCGGCCGACCGAGACCCGGGCGGTCATCGATTCCGGCACCAAGGTCCTGACCTCCGACCAGTACACGGTGAAGGGCTTCGGCCACGTCCTGGAGTATCCTGAAGCGGCCATCGTCCACCTCTCCGAGGAGCACGGCGTCGTGGACCTCACGGCGTGCCACGCGCGGCCCGCCGTGGGCGACGTGGTCAGGGTCGTACCCAACCACTGCTGCGTCGTCAGCAACATGGTCGACGAGCTCTACGGCGTGCGCGGAGGTCAGGTCGAGGATACCTGGCCCGTGGCCGCCCGGGGCGCCGTGCGCTAGCTCCGGTCGTGGCGGCCCGGATCGTCGTCCTCGCGCTATCATTGACAGCATGAAGCGGCGGAAAGCGGTCTCAGTTCGTCGTCCGGCCCTGCATCGGACGACCGAGCGCACGCGCTTCAAGGAATGCCTCCTCAAGATGCCGGACGTGGGGACCGACAGGGACTTCGCGCGGAATCGCCGGCGGCCTCGTCCGGTGAGGCTGTGATCTATCTCCTCGATACGAATGTCCTCTCCTTGCTGCGCAAGGGACCTCGGTGCAATCCTAGTGTCGCCGCTTGGTTCTCCAGGGTCGCCGACGCCGATCTTTGCCTGAGCGTGCTCGTCGTTGGGGAGATCCGCCGGGGGATCGAGGCGGTCCGGCGACGCGACATGGCCAAGGCGGCGGCGCTGGAGCAGTGGCTCGCGCGACTGGTGCGCGACCACGACGAGAGAATCCTGCCGGTCGATCGTCACGTGGCCGACGAGTGGGGCCGGCTCACCGCCGTGCGTGCCGCTTCGGTCGTGGACGCGCTACTGGCCGCGACTGCACGGGTCCATAGTCTGACACTCGTGACGAAGAACGTGCGTGACGTGCAATGGACGGGGGTGTCCTGTGTGAACCCTTTTACTCCTCGATGAAACGGACGTCGTCCCGCCGCCCGAGGGAGCCACGACGGCGAGTCGTGTCCGCGGGTGTTCAACCGGTGCTCGATGCCATCGCTCGCACGGCTGCCCGCCTCTGCGAAGCGCGCGACGCGCAGATCTTTCTCGTCGAGGGAACGACGTTCCGTCAAGTGGCCCGCCACGGCCGCTTCCGCTCGATGCTCGATGCCGGCGATCGCGTCGATCTCACCCGCGGCCTGGTCGCCGGACGGGCGGTGCTCGACCGCAAGACCGTCCACGTCCGCGATCTGGCCCGCGCGATCCGCCGCGACTTCGCCGAGGCCAAGGACTATCAACGAACGACGGGAGTTCGCACCGTCCTGGCCGCCCCGCTCCTGCGAAACGGCGCCGCTCTGGGAGCGATCCTGATCCGGCGCACCCGCGTGCGTCCGTTCACGCCCAAGCAGATCGCCCTGCTCAAGACCTTCGCCGACCAGGCGGCCATCGCGATCGAGAACGCGTGGCTGTCCGAGGAACTCCAGAACCGCAATCGCGCTCTGACCGAGGCGCTCGATCAGCAGACCGCCACCGGCGAGATCCTACGCGTGATCTCGACCTCGCCCACGGACGCCCAGCCGGTGTTCGCCGCGGTGGCGACGAGCGCGGCCCGCCTGTGCGACGCCTTCGACGCCGCGATCCACCGCATGGACGGCGAGACGCTCCGTCTCGTCGCCCACGATGGCCCGATTCCGCCAGACACCGTCCTTCCCCTGACGGGCACGCTCGCCGGACGCGTGGTTGGCGAGCGACGGGCCATGCACATCGCCGACATGCAGGCGGAGACGGCCGAGTACCCCGATAGCAGCGCCTTCGCGCGGCGCCGTGGTTTCCGGACGATCCTGGGCGTTCCCCTGATCCACGCGGGTGAGGCCATCGGGACGATCACGATTCGCCGCACCGAGGTCCGGCCGTTCACCGACCGGCAGATGGAGCTCCTGAAGATCTTCGCCAACCAGGCCGTCATCGCCATCGAGAACGTGCGGCTGTTCAAGGAGCTGGGGGAGCGCAATCGCGAGCTGACGATGGCGCTCGACCGGGAGACGGCGACGAGCGAGATTCTGCGCGTAATCTCAAGTTCGCCGACGACCGTGCAACCGGTGTTCGACACGATCCTGGCGAATGCCCTCCGCCTTGGTGAAGCTCACAATGGCGGCATCTTCACCTTTGATGGACAGGGCTTTCGCCTGGCGGCGGCCGCCGGAGTGTCGGACGAATTCCTGGCCTATCTGCGAGACGCGGTCATCTTGCCGGGGCCGGAGACGACGCTCCGTCGAGTCGGTTTGGAGCCACGGGTGAGTCACGTCGCCGACATCCTCGCCGACCCATCATTCTCGCCGCCGGAGGTCTACCGCCGGGAGGGCACGCGAACTACCCTGGCCGTCCCGATGCTCAAAGAAGGTCGGCTCGTTGGTGCGCTCGCGTTCCATCGACGCCACGTGCTGCCATTCACCGAGAAGCAAATCGCTCTGCTCGCGACCTTCGCCGACCAGGCCGTGATCGCGATCGAGAACGTGCGATTGTTCAAGGAGCTGGAGGCGCGCAACCGCGACCTGACCGAGGCGCTCGAGCAGCAGACGGCGACGGGCGAGATCTTGCGGGTGATCAGCCGGTCGCCGACCGACGTGCAGCCGGTCTTCGACGCGATCGTGCAGAGCGCGACGCGGCTGTGCGACGCCGCCTGGGGGGCGGCCTTCCGGTTCGACGGTCGGTTGCAGACCTTCACGGCCGGTTACAACGTGACCGCGAGCGAGCTGGAAGTCTTGCGTCGGGAGTTTCCGCGACCGGTGACACGCGAGAGGGCTACCGGGCGCGCGGTCGCGGACCGGCGGGTCGTCCATATCGCGGACATCCAGGAAGATCCCGAGTATGCGGGCGCGCCGCTCCGAGCGCTGGGGTTTCGCTCGGTGCTAGCGGTGCCGATGCTGCGAGACGGTGAACCGATCGGCGTTCTGGGATTGTGGCGCCGCGAGGTACGGTCTTTCACCGAGAAGCAGATCGACTTGGTCTCGACCTTTGCCGAGCAAGCGGTCATTGCCGTCGAGAACGTCCGTCTCTTCACCGAGCTCGACGAGCGCAACCGCGAGCTGAGGGTCGCGCTCGAGCAGCAGACGGCGACCAGCGAGCTGCTCAAGGTCATCGGCCGCTCCACGTTCGACCTCCAACCGGTCTTCGAGACGCTGGCCGAGAGCGCGGGTAGGCTGTGCGAGGCCGAACGATCGTTCATCTTCCGCTTCGACAATCAGCTCCTGCGCGTCGTGGCCACCCACAACGCCTCCTCCGAGATCAGAGCCTTCGTCGAGCGAAATCCCATTGCGCCCGGAAGGGACAGCGCCACGGCGCGCGCCGCCCTCGAGCGGCGCACCATCCACATCCACGATGTCCGCACCGACCCCGAGTACACCTACGGCTCGCGGCAGGTGGACCCCTTTCGAACCATACTCACGGTCCCCATGCTCAGGGCAGGCGAGCTGCTCGGCGTGATCTTGATCTATCGGCACGAGGTCCGGCCGTTCACCGACAGCCAGATCGCCTTGCTGGAAACCTTCGCCGATCAGGCGGCCATCGCCATCGAGAACGCCCGGCTGCTCACCGAGCTCACCGAGAAGAACCGCGCGCTGACCGAGTCGAACGCTCAGGTGACCGAGGCCCTCGACCGCCAGACCGCCACCGCCGACGTGCTGAGAATCATCGCCCAGTCCCCGACCGACCTGCAGCCGGTGCTCGACGCGATCGCGGCCAGCGCCGTGCGGCTCTGCGCGGCGAGCGATGTGGTGATCGAGCGACTCGAGGGCGACCGCTTCTACAACGCCGCTCACGCCGGCACCCAGATGAAGGGGCTGGTCGGCCATCCGCTGCCCCTGACCCGCCGCTTCCCCGGAGGCCGCGCGGTCCTGGATCGCCAGCGGGTCATCATCGACGACATACAGCTCGTGGCCAAGAGCGAGTACCCCGACACGCTCGAGCTGCTCAAACTCAACACCGTCCACAGCTGCGCGGAGATCCCGCTCCTGAGTGAGGGAAAGCCGCTCGGCAATCTGGCCGTCCTGCGCGCCGAGGTGCGCCCGTTCACCGATACGGAGATTGCTCTGCTGGAGACCTTCGCCGACCAGGCGGTCATCGCCATCGAGAACGTCCGGCTGTTCAAGGAGCTGGAGCAGCGCAATGCGGCGCTGACCGAGGCCCTCGAGCAGCAGACAGCGACGAGCGAGATCCTCCGGGTCATCTCGAGCTCGCCGACCGATACGCAGCCGGTGTTCGACACGATCGTCCGCAACGCGGTGACGCTGTGCGGGGCGCTCTACGGCATGGTCTGGCGCTACGACGGCGATTTCGTCCAGCTGGTCGGACACCACAACCTGCCGCCGGAGGAGGGCGACGAATTGCTCCGGGCATTCCCGCAGAACATGGCGAACACCGTCTTCCACGACGAGGTTCGGACCGGAGTTGTCAAGAACGTCCCGGACATCGAAGCCGCGACCGAGCTGCCGGCCGGGCCACGCGCGCGCTGGCGCCGCCGCGGGGTCCGCAGCGTCCTCGTGGCGCCGATGCGGCGCGGTGATGAAGTGGTCGGGGCGATCGGCGTGAGCCACCGGGGGGTCGGCGCGTTCTCGCCGAGCCGCGAGGAGCTGCTCAAGACCTTTGCCGACCAGGCCGTCATCGCCATCGAGAACGTCCGGCTGTTCAGGGAGCTGGAGCAGCGCAACGCCGCGTTGACCGAGGCGCTGGAGCAGCAGACGGCCACGGCCGAGATCCTGCGCGTCATCTCGAGCTCGCCGACCGACTTGCAGCCCGTCTTCGACGCGATCGTCAGGAGCGCCGTCCGGCTGTGCGACGGTCTCTTCAGCCTCGTGGTGCGGGTCGACGGCGAGTGGCTCCACTTCGCCGCCCATCACAACTTCAGTCCCGGCGCGCTGGCGGCCTACCGCGAGTGGTTCCCGCGCCGCGCCGTCGACGATCATCTGCTGGGACGCGCGGTGCTCGAGCGCCGGGTGATGAACGTGCCCGACGTCACCGCGGAATTTCGGTTCGTCCCCGGGCAGGCGGACGATCGATTCCGCAGCGCGCTCTGGGTTCCGATGATCAGGGACGATGTCAGTATCGGCGCTATCGGTGTGTCGCGTCTCGAGATCGGAGCGTTTCCCGACAATCAGGTCGAGCTCCTCAAGACCTTCGCCGATCAGGCCGTCATCGCCATCGAGAACGTGCGGCTGTTCAGGGAGCTGGAGGTTCGCAATCGCGACCTGACCGAAGCCCTCGAGCAGCAGACGGCGACCAGCGAGATCCTGCGCGCCATCAGCAACTCGCCGACCGACGTGCAGCCGGTGTTCGATGCGATCGTAAAGAGCGCGAGCTTGCTCTGCGACGCCGATCTGGGCGGGCTGCATCGGTTCGACGGGAAGCTGATCTCGCTCGAAGCCCACTACAACGCCGACCCCGGTGAATACGAGACGTGGCAGCGCATTTTCCCGATGCCGCTCGGACGTGCCACGGCAAGCGGCCGTGCCATCGCCGCTCGTGCGCCGGTTCAGATCGACGACGTGCGCGCCGACCCGGACTATTCCGTGTCCATCCAGGGGCTCGAGGGGCCTCGCACGATCCTTGCCGTCCCCATGCTCAAGGACGGGCACCCCGTGGGGACCATTGTCGTCTGGAGGCGCGAGGTCCGGCCGTTCTCGGATCAGCAAATCCAGTTGCTCCAGACCTTCGCCGACCAGGCCGTCATCGCCATCGAGAACGTCCGGCTGTTCAAGGAGCTGGAGGCCCGGACCACGCAGCTGACGCGCTCGGTGGACGAGCTGACCGCGCTCGGCGAGGTCAGCCGCGCGCTCAGCTCGACGCTCGATCTCGAGACCGTTCTGAACACGATCGTCGCCCGCGCCAACCAGCTCGCCGGCACCGAGTCCTGCACGGTCTACGAGTACGACGAGGACACTCAGGAATTTCACCTGCGCGCGACCGACAATCTGGACGAGGAGGTCGTCGCGGTGGCTCGGCGGACGTCGATCCGCAGGGGCGAGGGCGCCCAGGGGCGCATGGCCGTCACGCGCGAGCCGGTTCAGATCACCGACATCGCCAACGAGGACGCGTACCGGGGCCCGCTGCGCGACGTGTTGCTCCGCACGGGGACGCGCGCGCTCCTGGCCGTCCCGCTGTTGCGGGACGATCGCCTGGTCGGCGGGCTCACCGTCAACAAGAAGACGCCCGGCGAGTTCTCCCCCGAGGTTGTCGACCTGCTCAGGACGTTCGCCACCCAGTCCGCCGTCGCCATCCAGAACGCGCGGCTCTTCCGGGAGATCGAGGACAAGGGCCGCGAGCTCGAGATCGCCAGCAGGCACAAGTCGCAGTTCCTGGCCAACATGAGCCACGAGCTACGGACGCCGCTCAACGCGATCATCGGCTACACCGAGCTGATCGCCGACAGCATCTATGGCCAGGTGCCCGACAAGATGCGCGAGGTGCTCGAGCGCGTGGACAAGAGCGGTCGCCATCTCCTCGGCCTCATCAACGACATCCTCGACCTCTCGAAGATCGAGGCCGGCCAGCTGACGCTGGCCCTCACGGCGTACTCGATGGACGGCGTGGCCCAGGCCGTCGCGACGTCCGTGGGCGCGCTGGCCGCCGAGAAGAAGCTCGGGTTCGATCTGGTGATGGCGGACGACCTGCCCATCGGCCAGGGCGACGAGCGGCGGCTGACCCAGGTGCTGCTGAACCTCGTCGGTAACGCGATCAAGTTCACCGACGCCGGGAAGGTCGTCGTGCGCGTGGGCACGTCCGGGGACGCCTACGTCGTCTCGGTGACCGACACCGGCCCCGGCATCGCGGAGGCCGACCGCGAGAAGATCTTCGAGGAGTTCCAGCAGGCCGACACCACGCGAGCCAAGGCCAAGGGCGGGACCGGGCTCGGGCTGGCCATCTCGCGGCACATCGTCGAGATGCACGGGGGTCGGCTGTGGGTCGAGTCCTCGCTCGGCGAGGGGTCGACCTTCTCGTTCACCGTACCCGTCCACGTCGAGCAGCAGGTCGCCGTCGCGCGTCAGGGCGCGCGGTCATGAGCCGGACGATCCTCGTCGTCGATGACCAGGAGGACAACCGGCGCATCCTCCGCGACCTGCTCACCAACAGCGGTTTCGAGGTGGTCGAAGCGAAGACGGGCGAGGACGGGGTCACGCTGGCCGAAGCGCGCACGCCCGACCT
>WNGA01003106.1_pt1 | contig 35941 bp, 33 predicted proteins | sample 5400061 | NCBI WGS metagenome assembly WNGA01 (sample SAMN13153366, study PRJNA577476) | soil metagenome | isolation source: 100 cm soil or saprolite under grassland replicate 2 | place: USA:California | collected 2016-06-15
GGCGCACTGGTTGTCGCTGAACAGGTGGAAGGTGATCGTGCCGCCCGCGTCGCTGGTCGCCCCGCTCAGGGTCGCGGTGTCGCTGACCGGGCTGCCGATCGTGACGCTCGCCGTGGCGTTGGTGGTCAGGCCCGTGCAGTTGCTGATGTGCACCCGCTCGGGCGCGATGAAGTCCTTGAGCTCAGCCGGGAAGGAGTCCGAGGAGCGGCTCTTGAGGTAGGCCGAGCCGAACGTGCCGCACTGGCCTCCGGGCGGGAACAGGGCACTGTAGGAGATCGCCGCCTCGCCGAAGGTGAACGGGTCCAGCGAGCCGATGCCATCGCTGTCAGCGGCCGAGATCGTCGAGGTGTTCACCGAGCCGAGGGCAGACCCTCCAGGCCCGCTGATGACCGTGGCCGGTCCCCACGCCGAGCCATTCCAGGTCCGGATCGAGATCGTCGGCACGGTGCCGCCCCTGGCCAGGTCGTAGGTGATCAGCAGGTCACCCGTGGTGCGCAGCGGCGTCTCGGGAGTCACGCCCGAGCCGTTGTTGGCACAGTTGGTCGGCGTCGCCGCGGGATCGCAGAACTTCTGGTTCAGCTCGAAGTCCATGTTGGTGGTGCCCGACGGGCTCTGCACCCGCGACCAGAACAGCTCCAGGAACTTCCCGGCCGCAGTCGTCTCGGTGAAGACGCCGAACACCTTCAGGTCACTCTTGTTGGGCGGGATCGAGCCGCTGATGATGGTCGGGTTGGCGTCATTCTCGGCCGTGCCCTTGCCGAAGGAGTCGTCGGTGGATCCCGCCGGCTCGTCGGCTTTCGCCAGCACGCCCGGCCGCAGGTCGCTGCCTGTTCCGTCAGCGAGCCAGTCAATACACGGGTCGGCGCCGTCGACCTTCAGGTTCCCGTCCACGTCGATCTCGAAGTTGCTGCCCGACAACACGTTCGCGGTCGCGCAGGGATCGGCCGCGACCACTGCCTGCAGCATCGCCTTCGCCGGCACAACCAACAGCGCGACCAGCAGCGGCAGCGCGACCAGCACCGCCACTCTGACGGCGCCTCTCCTCTTGGTGTTGCCCTCGCTCATGTGCAAACCCCCTGCAAGGTGGTGTGCGAGCCCACCGACAAGCGCCAAACCACGTCGGCGCGACCCGAATTGCGACGTGCGGCCATCAGCGACCTTTTGGCCAAGCAGTCGCCTCCGCCGCCAGCAGCTCACCTCACGGCACACCACCCCCCACCGTTCCGCCGCGGGACCGATCCAGGCGAGTCCGCTATTCCTTGTGCCACGATCGCCCGTCGTTCCCGATAATGCTGATTCGCTTATTAAGGCTAGCCTGCTACGCTCACCGAACCAGCAGAAAGACCGTCGGGCGACCCCACCGCGTTACATCCTCGCGGAGACACCTCTCGGTAACCGCTCGTGCCCACCGAGATCGTCGCGAACGAGTTCCAGCAGGCGAAAGCATCGTCCACAGTGGCGGTCGCGCAGCCATCGGCAGGCACGCGGGAAGTGTCCACGCAGCTCCGATGGCCTGCCGAATTTACGGCCGTCATGCCCCCTGCAGGCAGGCCGCTCAGGCCCAGAGCTGGCCCCGCAGGCCAGCCTCGGCCTTGTCCGGGTCGCTGCCGTACGCCCCGGTGGACAGGTACTTCCAGCCACCGTCCGCGACCAGGACGACGATCTCGCCCTGCTCGAGGCGCTCGGCCAGCCGCAGGGCGACATGCAGCACGGCGCCGCTGGAAATGCCGGCGAAGATCCCCTCCAGCGCGGCGAGCTCGCGGGTGCGGCGCAGCGCGTCGTGGGAATTCACCTTGATCCGCCCGTCCAGCAGGCTCGGGTCGAAGATCGGCGGGACGAAGCCCTCGTCCAGGTTGCGCAGGCCGTAGACGAGGTCCCCGAACTCCGGCTCGGCGGCGACGATCTGCGCGGACGGCTTCTGCTCCCGCAGGTAGCGGGCGACGCCCATGAGCGTGCCGGTGGTGCCGAGCCCGGCCACGAAATGGGTCACCTCTGGCAGGTCGCGCCAGATCTCCGGACCGGTGGTCTCGTAGTGCGCCTGCGCGTTGGCCGCGTTGCCGTACTGGTAGAGCATCACCCAGTCGGGGTGCTCGGCGGCCAGGCGCTCGGCCAGCCGGATGGAGCCGTTGGAGCCCTCGTCCGCCGGCGACAGCACCACCCGCGCGCCGTAGGCCTCGAGAAGCTGCCGGCGCTCCAGCGAGGTGTTCGCCGGCATGACCACCACCTGGTGGTAGCCGCGCACGCGCGCGATCAGCGCAAGCGCGATGCCGGTGTTGCCGCTGGAGGGCTCGAGCAGGGTGGCGCCAGGCTGCAGGCGGCCGCTCTTCTCGGCATCGTCCACCATCGCCCTGGCGATGCGGTCCTTGATGCTGCCCGTCGGGTTGTTGCCCTCGAGCTTGGCCCACAGCCGCACGGCCGGCTTGGGCGACAGCCTCGGCAGGCCCACCAGCGGGGTGTTGCCGATCGCGTCAACCAGGTCCTCGTACCGCATGGCTAGCCGCCGGCCACCGCCGGCAGGATGGCGACAACGTCGCCGTCGTCCAGCTTGGCGTCGAGCGCGCCGAGGAAGCGGATGTCCTCGTCGTTGACGTAGACGTTCACGAAGCGGTGCAGCGCGCCCTCCTCGGTGAGGAGCTGGCTGGAGATGCCCGGGTGGCGCTGCTCCAGATCCTTGATCAGGTCGCGGACGGTCCCGCCTTCGGCGCTGACGCTCTTGGCGCCATCTGAATATTTGCGCAGGATCGTCGGGATACGGACTTCGACTGCCATGAGGGCGATCGAACCTCCTACGGGAGCCGGACAGGGGAGCCGGCGCTCAGGCGCCGGAGTCGTGCCGGCGCCAACATCGCCCGTAGCGGCCGCAAGGCCCCTGGCGGTGCCAGACCGGGGAGGCGAGCCAGGTTGTCGGGCCGGCCGTCGCCGGACCGCTTCGCGCGCCGCGCATGCCAGTCGGCAGCATCCCGCTCACCCACCAACGTGGTCAGGGCTCGGGACGACGCTGACCTCGTGCTCGTCGACCTGCCCGTCGCGGATGTGGAAGGCACGCAGCACCGGCGCCTGGGGGTCGGCCAGCGACAGGATCAGGTAGGTCGCGTCCGGATAGGCGGCCAGCTCGATGTCAGTCCGCGACGGGTAGGCCTCGGTAAAGGTGTGGGAGTGGAAGATCCCGACCAGGTCCACGTCGAGGTCATCCATCTCGTTCATCGCCTGGAGCTGCGCCCTGGGGTCGACGACGTAGAAGGTCGGGCTCGCCTCGGCGTTGGGCAGGGCGTAGACCTTCTCGACGGTCCCGTCGCGCCCTGACAGCAGCGCGCACGCCTCGTTGGGGTACTCGGCCCGGGCGTGGGCCACGAGGGTGTCATAGCTCTGTCGGTCGATGGCGAACATGCGTTCCTCACGGTCGGCTGCAAGCGGGTCAGACTTCGAGCGTAGCATCGTGGTCAGCTCGGCGGGAGGCGCCGCACGCGCAGGCGCCCAGCCGGTCCCTGAGCGATCCGTCCCACCAGGGCCGGCTGCACGCCGCGGCCGACCAGGTCGGCGAGCAGGCTCTTGAGGCGCTCGGGCGGCACGGAGAGCAGCAGGCCGCCAGAGGTCTGGGCGTCGTGCAGCAGGGTCGCGACCACCGGGGGCAGGCCGGGCTCCAGCTCCACCACGTCGGCCAGGAACGCCTCATTGTTGCGGGTGCCGCCGGAGACGAAGCCCGCCGCCGCCAGCTCGGCCGCACCCGGCAGGAACGGCACGCTGGCGGCGTCGATCTCGGCGGCGACCCCGCTGGCGCGCACCATCCGGTGCAGGTGGCCGAGCAGGCCGAAGCCGGTGACGTCGGTGGCGGCACGCACGCCGGCGGCGAGCGCGGCCTCGGAGGCTGGCCGGTTCAGGGTGGTCATCGCGGCGACGGTCGCGGCGACCACGGCCTCTTCGGGCGCGCCGCGCTTGATGGCGGTCGCCACCACCCCGGTGCCCAGCGGCTTGGTGAGCACGAGCTGGTCGCCGGGCCGGGCGCGGTCCACGGTGAGCAGCCGCTCCGGGTCCGCCAGCCCGACCACGGCCAGGCCGTACTTCGGCTCGGGGTCGTCGATCGAGTGGCCGCCCACCACCAGGCAGCCCGCCTGGGCGGCCACCTCGGCGCCGCCCCGCAGCACCCGCGCGAGCAGCTCGATCGGCAGGGTGGTCGCGGGCCAGGCGGTGAGGTTCAGGGCGATCAGCGGCCGGCCGCCCATGGCGTACACGTCCGAGAGGGCGTTGGCCGCCGCGACACGCCCCCAGTCGCCGGGGTCGTCGACGATCGGGGTGAAGAAGTCGGTGGTCAGCACCAGCGCGCGCCCCTCGTCCAGGCGCAGCACGGCGGCGTCGTCGCCCTCGGCGGCACCGATCAGCAGGTCGCCGCCGGCCTCGCTGAGCCCCGGGCCGACGCCGGCCATCAGCTCCTCGAGCGCGGCCAGCGGCAGCTTGCAGGCACAGCCGGCGCCGTGGGACAGCGAGGTGAGACGGATGGTGCCGGTCTCGGTCGTCATGGCCGCTCCACTCCAGTGATCGCGCCGCGCTCGTGGCATGCCCGGACCTTAGGATAGGCTTGTCCCGTTCCCGGGCGTGCTCGCCCGCCTGCTGCCGTGCTCGAGGGGCCTGTGTTCGTCGCGATCCTCCAAGATGCCTGGCGCCAATACCGGCGCCGCCCGATAGCCGTCGCGCTGGCGATCGCGTTCGCGCTGGTCCAGGTTCCCCTCAGCCGATCGGGCGACGCGGTCCAGCTCGCGCTGCTCGTGCCGCTGCTGGTCGCCAACCTGCTGCTCGAGCTGTTCCTGGTCGCCTACCTGGTGGGCGGCCTGGCGCCGACGCCGCCGCCGGCCGGCGGGGCGATCGAGGCCGCCCGCCGCTCGTTCGCCCCTGGTGTGCGCGCCTACCTGCTCAAGGTGGTCTACGCGATCCCGGCCTTCTTCATCGGCATCCTCCTGCTCGGCCCGCGCGACACCGGCCCGCTGTCCACCGGCGACCAGGCCAAGTTCTTCATCGGCCTGGCGCCGCTGTTCGCCTTCGCCTGGGCGTTCCTGGCCGTGCTGAACCAGCGCGTGGTGCTCGACGGCGAGCGCCGGGTGCTGCGTGCCGCGGCCTCCTCCCACCGCGTGGCCGCGGCGAATTTCCCGATCTGCCTGCTGGTCGCCCTGGCGGAGGCGCTGTCACTGGTGGTCGTGGGCCTGCCGAGTGGCCTGGGCGGCCTCATCGCCGTGATGCTCCTGCTGGCGCTGCTCGAGCCGTTCCGCATCGCCATGGCCAACGCGCTGTTCCAGCGCACCCGCGCGCTCCAGGCGCCGGAGCCGGACGCGCGTCAGGACGACCGCCGGCGCCCGCGGTAAGGCGGCCTCGGCCACCCCGGGCCCCGTGGCCCTCAGACCCCCGCGCAGCTCGGCCCGACGGGGTCGCCGCCGATGGCGATGCCCGTGAGCACGATGCCGACCACGAACGGCAGGGCCAGAGCGCCGTTCCGCAGGGCGCGGCTGGTGCTGTCGCGTCCCTTGGGGGCGATCTCCAGCAACGCCATGGCCGCCAGCCCCGCGAGGAAGCCGCCGCCGTGGGCGAAGTTGTCGACGTTGGCCGCGCGGGCGCCGATGAACACGTTGATCGCCAGGATCACGAGCAGGTTCTGGAGCGGCGCGCGCCCACCCGCGTCGCGACGGCGGTAGAAGAAGGCGACCAGCGCGCCGAGCAGCCCGAAAATCGCGCCGGAAGCGCCGACGCCGAGCTGGGTGTGGCTGAACGCGAGGCTGGCGCCGGCGCCGGCCAGCCCGCTGCCCACATACAGCGCCAGAAAGCGGACCCGGCCGAGCAGCGACTCCAGCATCGGCCCGAAGATAAAGAGCGCGTAGCTGTTGAAGGCCCAGTGGATGATGCCGGCGTGCAGCACCATGACGGTGAGCAGCCGCCAGTACTGGCCGTCCTGGGCGATGGCCGGGCCGTTCAGCGCGCCGAGCCGGCACAGCGCTGTAGCGGACGGCTCCAGCAGGCCCGCCGCGCCGCCGCTCAGCAGCGCCTCGATCACCAGCATCACGGTGTTGATCGCGAGCAGCGTCAGCGTGACCACCGGCCGGCTCGACCCGCCGACCCGCTCGACCCGTGTCCTGTTCGCGGCGTCGTCGGGGCAGAGCTGCCCGACCGCCGCGGGCACGGCGCACTCGCCGCAGATCGGCCGGCCGCAGCGCGAGCAGCTCAGCCCTGTCTCGCGGTCGGGGTGCCGGTAGCAGGTGGTCACCGGCCGCTGCTCGACCCTTGGCGGCTCATCCATATCCTGATGCTCTCCCATCGGCGTCCTTATCGTGCGAGGAACCCCGGGATGGCGGGGATCTTCAGCTCCGGGGGGGAGGGCAGCTCGGCGCCGGAGCGCACCGCGTCGATGCTCGCGACCAGGTGAGCGGCGACGGCGTCCCAGGACAGCGGCGTCACGGCGGCCTGCCGCAGCGAGCGACGGCGGTCCCGGTCCCGCTTGAGGGCGCCCTGGATGGCACGGGCGAACTCCGAAGGGTCACGGGCGATCGACACCAGGCGCCGCAGCTCCTCGGCTCCGGCCACCGCGGTCGTGACCACCGGCAGGCCGGCGGCCAGGTAGCCGAACAGCTTCTCGGGCACCACCGCGCGGGTGGCCGGCGCGACCTGGTGCGGGGCGATGGCGACGTCCGCGGCGGCCAGGTAGTCCGGCAGCAGCTCGTAGGGGCGCGGGCCGATCACGTGGACGTTGCGGGCGCTGGCGAACAGCGGCGCCAGGAAGTCGGCGGCCGGTCCGACGAACACGAAGCTGGCGTCGCTCAGGCGCTCGGCAGTGCCGCGGATCAGCCCGACGTTGAGGTAGGCCCGCATCGAGCCCGCGTAGATGATGAGCGGGCGTGGCAGGTCGGCCAGCTCCCGCGCGGGCTTGCCGCTGGCGAGCCCCTGGTCGGCCCCGACCGGGTGCAGCACCGTGCGCGGGTTCAGCTTCTTGAACTCGTCCACCAGCTCCCTGGTGCCAGCCCACACCAGGTCGGCGCCGGGGATCTCGGCCTGGTAGGCGTCGTCGAGCGCGTGGCGCTCGTCGGCGTCGTGTGGGTAGCCGGCGCGGGCGTCGCGGCGGGCCATGGCCACGCGGAGCACGCCTCGCCCGCCGAGCCGCCGGGCGAGGTCACCGCCGAACCGGTGGGCCAGCGCCTGCAGCATGAGCAGTGGCCGCGCGAACGCCTGCTCGCGCTCGAGCAGCTCCACGGTGCGGTCCAGGGCGGCGTCGGGCTGGTCGGGCCTGCTGGGCGGGGTGAACAGCAGCACGCCGTCGTCCTCGACCCCCTCGAAGCGGCGGAGCTGGCTCTCCATGTCCTGCTCCCAACGCGGGTCGCGCAGTCGCAGTCGCAGCTCGGCCGGGTCGGTCGGTGCCTGCACGTGCACCACGCGGCCCACCCGCGGGTGGCGGGACAGCGCCCGGCACAGCAGCTCGTCCCCTCTCCCGTACAGGCCCCAGTCATCGGAGGCCCAAGTCTTCAGCACGTTGTACCGCGGCGCGTCGTCGCGCGCGTCGTCCTCCGCCAACCCACTCCTCCTCGGTAATGCGGGTCGCGTGATCCTACCCGGACAGCATGCATACCGACTTTCGGACCACCGCCGGCGTTACCGCCGGCGTGGGCGCGTACCCTGCATCCATGACTCGAGCCCCGTCCCGGACCGGTCCTCCCGTGCCGATCCTGCCGCGCTACGGCGAGGCGTCGCTCGCGGACCTGGCGCCCTCGCTGCTTGCGGCGCTGGACGTGCCCGGGCTCCCCAACCCGCTCGGCGTGGAGCCGCTGCGCCGGGTGTGCCTGCTGGTGGTCGACGGCCTCGGCTGGGAGGCGCTGCTGGCCGCTCGTGCCTGGGCGCCGTCGCTTGCCGAGGCGGCGGCGCGAGCGCAGCCGCTCACCACCGGCTTCCCCTCGACCACGGCGGCCAGCATCGGCTCCATCGGCACCGGCCTGCCGCCGGCCGAGCACGGGCTGGTCGGCTACACCATCGCCCTGCCCGGCATGCGCCGCGCCTTCAACTGCCTGCGCTGGTCGCACTACGGCATCGGGGCGAGCAAGGACCTGCGCGGTGAGGTCGTGCCCGAGCAGTTCCAGCCGAACGTGACCGCGTTCGAGCGCGCGGCCCGCGACGGCGTCGCGGTCACCCTGGTCGGCAAGCGCGAGTACGCCAAGTCGGGCTTCACCCGGGCGGCGCTGCGAGGCGGCTCCTACATCGCCAGCCAGTCGCTCGGCGACGAGGTGATGGCGGTGCTGCGGGGGCTGACCAGCGGTCGCCGCAGCCTGGTGTACGCCTACCATCCCGATCTGGACCGCACCGGCCACGTCCGCGGGATCGGCAGCGAGGCCTGGCGACTCCAGCTCGCCCACGTCGAGCTGTTCGTGCGCCAGCTCGTCGAGCGCCTGCCGCGCGACACGGCGCTGGTGGTGACCGGCGACCACGGCATGGTGGACCTCCGGCCGGAGCAGCGCCTCGACCTGGCCGACCATCCCGAGCTGGCGGCCGGGGTGCGCCTGCTCGGCGGCGAGGCGCGGGCGCGCCACGTCTACGCCGCGCCGGGCGCGGCTCGCGACGTGCTCGCCGCCTGGCGGGCGCTGCTCGGTCCGACGATGTGGGTGGTCACCGGCGAGGAGGCGATCGAGGCGGGCTGGTTCGGCCCGCGGGTGCCGCCGGCGGTGCGGCCCAGGATCGGCGACGTGGTCGCTGCCGCGTTCGAGCCGGTCGGGGTGATGCAGCGCGAGGTCGACCCGGCGCAGGCACAGCTCACCGGCCACCACGGCTCGATGACCGCGGCGGAGCAGCTCGTGCCGATGGTGGAGCTTCGCGCGTAGCCGGCCGGGCCGAGCTCTGGGCCCGGCGCCTTACACGACATCCTCCTGGGACAGGCGGAGCTCCTCCGCGAAGCGCCGCTGGCTCATGGGCACGTGGGCACCTGGACGCTGACTGGTCAGTGGCTGCTCAGGTAGATCGTCAGCCGCGAGATGACGACGATGATCCCAAGCGGCAGCAGCCACGGGAGGACAGCGCGCAGCAGCGCGCGGACGTAGGCGACCATGATCAGTCGCAGCGGGCGGAACAGCAGCAGGCTGAGCGGGCGCACCCGGCGCCGTCGCCTGCGCCGTTGCGCGGGGGCCGGCCACGCGGGTGCCGGGACCGGAGGGCGCTCCGGCGGCCGCGCTGTCGCCAGATCGCTTCCCCGGGTCGTCCAGTGGCTGGTGAAGTCGGATCGTTGCTGGATTCGGCGCTGGTCTCTGTGCCCGGGCATGGAGCTCGCCGCCTAGCGGCTGATCGCCTGCGCGAACGCAGAGATGAAGTTACGGACGGTGGGCGCGAAGCCGGACCCAGCCAGCAGGAACCCCCAGGCTCCACAGAGCAGGAACTCGACGATGGTGAGCCCGTCGCCCTTATGCCGGAAGCGGAGCATCACCAGGATGATAACCGTCAAGAGGAACAAGAGGGAGAAGCCAACCCTCATCGGCGCACGTCCTTTCCGCGAGAGCAGATGCCCATGGCACCTGACAGTCGTGGTCATGAGTAGCCGCCGGCGGCGGCGAGCGGGCCGAGGGTAGCAGGAGGAAGCGGTTCCCGATCACGTCACTAGCCCGTCCGGACGGCGCCGCCGGAAGATCGGAGGGCACACTGAGCAAACGGTCGCTGTGGTCGGACCGTCCTCCGCGGCGGGCATAGACATCCATTCATGAGCGGCACGAAATGCGTCCCCTGCACCCTGGGGCTCTCACGTTTGCAATAGGCCCCGACGAATGAGGTGATCGTCGGGGCGCAATGATCTCCTGAAGGTCTACGCGGACCTTCGGCGAGATCGTTATCCAAAAGTGAGGACCCGGCACGAAAGTCTAGGGGCAAACCTGGACGTAGTCAATGAAGAAGTCAACCGCGTGATTCCCGCCGCGCCGAGAGATCGGAGGTGAAGCCTGACACGGACTGCCACAAGGGTCGGCCGCGGGACAATCCGGAATTTGCAGCGTGACCTGCGCTGTTCCGGAAGGCCCGATCCGTCCACCCCGCGAGACGGCCTTGCCACCTGACAGTACGGCCGGAGGCGCCGCGAGCCGTCTCCCGCGCCCGCCGGCGCGGCTTTCGCATGAAATAGGAGGCTGGCGGCCATCGACGGTCCTGCCTATTCATGCGATAATATCGGTTCCTCCGTGGATGGCGGGTCGCGGAATTGACCCAGTCAAGTGGCGATCCGCCGAAAACGTTCGCCGACGCCTACCGCAACGGCCTCGCCTCCCGGCCCTTCACCGGCCGCTGAAGCGGCGCAGCCCGAGACCGGCACCGGCAAGAAGCGACAGCAGCGCGATCAGGCAGCCGCTCGCCCCCACCGGCGCCTCCCGCGGCGCCTCGTCGAGATAGTTCTCGTCCTCCTGCCAATCAGGGATGCCGTTGTCATCCCTGTCCCTTCCCCTGTACATCGATCCCCCGCGTAGCCCTGACGACCCGGCAGCGATCCATCCTGGACGCATCCGGCAGCCGCGGCAACTTCGGCTAAAGCCGCTACAGCCCCCCAGCCCAGCCCCGCAGCACACGGGTGACCTCGTCGAGCGAGCCGGCGACCGCGTCGGCCTGGCTGGCGGCTGGCTTCGGCTCCTCGATCGCCACCCTGACGCTGCGCATGCCGAACCGCCTGGCCGGCACCACGTCCTTGGGCTCGGAGTTGCCCACCATCGCGCAGGCGGCAGGCGGCGCGCCGGCTACGGCCATCGCCGTTTCGAACATGGCCGGGTGCGGCTTGCGGAAGCCCACGTCCACCGAGGACACGATAGCGTCGATCTCCCCCGCCACGCCCAGCTGCTCGAAATCGCGCCACATGGCCGTGCGGGTCCGCCAGTAGGTATTGCTCACGATCACGCAGCCGAGGCCGGCCCGGCGCACCCACCTGAGCAGCTCCGCCGCGCCTGGAAACAGCTTCACCAGTGACCTGGCGGGCAGGCACATGGCGTCCACGACCGCCCCGACCTGCTCGGCGGTGGCCTCGAAGCCGTGGCGGCGCAGTGGCTCGCCGACGTACCGGTCCAGGTCCTGCTCGAGCGAGTCGGCCAGGGACCTGGCCGATGAGTCCAGCGCGCGCAGCAGGCTGACGGCGTCCTCGGGTCCGAGGGCGGGAAGCGCCTGGCGCAGGCGGGTCGTGCGGATCTGGTGGTCCTCAGGCACCCACGGCCAGCCATCCGGCCACAGCGTGCCGCCGACGTCGATCAGTGCGGTGGTCAAGGGGGGTCGTGTCATCAGGCCTCCGGCGGACGATCGGCCAGCACGTCGGTCTCCACTGTAGAGGGGGCTCAGTGGCCCGCCGCTCCCCGGCCCGTCCGGCGCAGCAGGTAGACGACCGGGTGGTGGCCCTTCTGGTAGACCTGCACCGTCCGCTCGACCCGCCAGCGGCGCTCGTCCGCCCGCAGGCAGCGCTCGAACAGCCTCAGCTCGTGGGTGACGGTGAGCAGCGCTCCGCCCGGCCTGGTCACGCGGGCGGCCTCGGCGAGCACCGCCGGATACAGGGCGGCGTTGCCCTGGTGCGAGCCCATGCGGTGCCCGTAGGGCAGGTCGACGAGCAGGACGTCGAACGCCGCGCCGGCGATTCCCAGGGCGGCCGCGTCCATGCGGGCGAGCGGGACCGAGCGGGCCAGGCCGGCCGCCTCCAGGTTGGCGCGGCTGGCGGCCAGCGCCTCGGGGTCGATGTCGCAGCCCGCCGCCAGCGCCGCGCGCTCCCGCGCCCGCCGCTCGACCAGGATGGTGCCGGACCCGCACATCAGGTTGAGCACGCGGTCGTCCGGCCGTGGCCGCGACAGCTCGACCATCGCCGCGGCGATGGTGGCGTTGAGGGCGCCGGGGACGTTGACCACGCGCCAGGCCCTCGCCGACAGCGGCCGCGGGGACAGGCGGGTGAGCAGGTCCCAGCCGTCGCCGCCCGCCGAGCGGCGGATGCGCAGGTACAGCTCACCCTCCTCGGGGTCGTGAACGAGGCCGGTGCGCTCGGTGAGCTCCTGGCGCAGCCGCCGCAGCGCGGCGGAGTCGCTGCCGGGAGCGCTCACGCGGAACGAGCTGAAGGAGCCGGGCGGGTGCAGCCGGCGCACGGTCTCGACCTGGTCGAAGAGCGTGGTGTCACCGAGCAGCGTGCTCGGCCGCCTGCCGGGGGTGCTGGTCAGCAGGTACGCCGCCACGGCGGTGCGCAGCCCGAGCGGCGCCCGCGGCGGGCCTGGCCAGGAGAAGCGCACCGCACCCCGGCCGGTGGAGCCGGCGGGCACCGCCCGCCGCCCCAGCACGCGCCTGACCTCCGCGGCGCAGAAGGGCTCGAGACCGGGGAGAACCTCGCACTCGACGGTCGCCCGCGCCGGCCGCGCCCCCCGGACCTCCGCGGCGGCGCCCCGAGCGCGCCTGAGCCGCTGGTCACCTGGTGCACGCCAGGTCACGGCGCTTCCGCGTGTCAGCTCGGGCGGGTCTCTCGGCCGCCGCGCTCCAGCCATCGGACCACCTGGCTGCGCCAGTAGCGCGGCCGGTGGGAGCCCGCCCACACCACCGGCGGGCCGGTGCCCTCGGCGCGCCAGCGGCGCACCGTCCTGACCGAGACCTTGAGGAGGTCAGCCAGCTCCTGCTCGGTGAGCAGCTCGTCGTCCTCGCGCTCTCGCTCGGTCATCTTCTTCCCTTGCCTGCTCCCCGAATTTCCACCGGTATCCTCTTTTGACAACTTGTGGGCGGCAGGATAGCATGCCGCCACAATCGAAGAGAAGGGCCCGGCGGCGTTCCAAGCGCCCCGGGCCCGGGACACGAGGAGCGTGACCTCATGCCCGCCGCACAGCCTATCCCGAATGGCTCGCCCCGGCGCAAGCCGGCGGTTGCCGCCCTGCTGAGCTGCCAGCCGCGCTCGGTGCTGCCGGGAATCCCCGACCGGACGCTCGCGCGTGGCCTCGTGGCGCTGTTCCACCGCCTCGCCAGGGACCGGGGCGGCGCCTGCGCCGGCTGCCCCATCGTGCCGGGCGTGCCCGACCGGGCGATCCTGTACCCCACCTGCGAGGTCTGCCGCTGGCCGGCGGTCGGCGTCGGCCCGGTCCATGCCTGGCGCTGCGCGTTCTGCAGGCACTGGAACGAGCACGGCGACCACCGGCCACGCTCGGCCGCGGTCATGCTGCAGCTGCGCCGCGTCGGCGACACCGCCCGCGAGCTGGTCGGCATCGCCATCCCGCTGGTGTTCGGCTACCCGGCCGCGCACGGCCACGAGGTGTGGCGCGACGTGGCCGGCAACACCCAGGGCGCGGCCGTGCGCGGCTTCGTGGAGTCAAGGCGCCTGCGCCGTGACCAGCGGCCGGTCTACGTGCGCGGCAGGGTCGCCGGCCACCACGTGCTGCTGGTCGGCGGCGACCGGGCCGACCCCTACCCGCTGGGGCTGGCCGAGCACTGGGCGGACCTCCGTTCGGTCGGCCGGTGGGTGACGCGCGTGTCGTGCCCGTGCGGCACGCCGGCGCCGTGTGTCCATGCCCAGGCGCTGTATGCGCAGGTCGTGGGCGTCATCGAGGCGCGCGGGCAGGAACGGCGCGATACCGCCCCGCCGTGGCGCCCGCCCGGGGACCGGCGTGGAGGTGGGGCGCGATGAGCCGGGCGGGGACGATGAGCGGTCCGGGCGGCGCGGTTGCCCGGGTGGTGGGCTGCACCATGCTGGTGGACCTTGCGCTGTCGGAGGAGCTGGCCGGGACGGTGGACCAGGTCGAGACGCACGTCGCCCGGCTCGAGGCGGCGCTGGGACGCTTCGCCGGCCTGGAGGCGCGACTGGAGCGTGCCACCGACCGCGCCGCGCGCCTGGCCCGCCACGAGCCGACCGACGCCGAGCTCAGCTGGATCTGGGACCTGTTCGGCACCACCGCCGTTCGCCCCCTGCTCGAGCGACTGGACCATGCCCATCCCGACCGCACCAGCTCCTGACGAGGTCGCTCAGTGAAACCCCTTCTCCAGGAAGTGCGGCACCATCCCGTAACTGATGTACCCGGCGGCAACGACAAGCGGGACCAGAACCACCGCCGGCAGCCGGCGCAGGGGGATCACGCCGGGCACCAGCATCACCATGCTGCGGTACAGGCTGAGACCGCCCACCGCGATCAGCGGGACCACCCACAGCACGACAGCCGTGATCACCCCGGCGAGGTCGGCGTCGCTGGCCCGGCGCCGCGCCGCCGCCACTCCCAGCCCCAGCGCCACCACCAGCGTGGCGAGCACCAGCTGTGCCTTCACGATCGGCAGCCGGTTGGAGAGGTTGCGCTGGATGGCCGGCAGCAGGCGCTCGGCCGCGTCCGCGCGCGCCGGCTTGACCAGCGCGTCCGACAGCGTCCGCAGGGGATTCTGGTATCGCGCGTAGTACTTCGCCTGATCGCGGAAGTAGGCGCCCCACATGCGCGTCTGCAGCCACTGCACGGCCAGCACGAACAGGAAGCCGGCGACGATCAGCGCGCAGACCCGCGCGAGCCGGAGCGCCGGCCGCCACAGCGGCCGCTTTCGCTGGGTGACGAGGATCCAGACCGCGGCGATCGGGGCAAGCAGCACGCCGGTCGAATAGCTGGCCGCCGCCAGCGCACCGGCGACGCCCGCCGCCGTCCAGCAGCGGCGCACGAGCAGCAGCAGGCACAGCAGCGCCAGGCACAGCGCCATCGAGACCGGGAAGACGGCGTGGAAATAGACGGAGCCGGGGAACACCGCCGCCAGCGCCAGGCACAGCAGGGCGGAGAGGGTGAGCCTTGCGCCCAGGAGCGACCACAGCAGCCCGAGTGCGGCAAGGTGGAACAGCGAGGACAGCAGCACCCCGGCGGCCAGCAGCGACATCCCCGCCCCGTTCAGCAGCTTCAGCAGCCACGGGTACAGCGGCAGCCAGGCCGTGTCGCCGCACCAGGAACCCGGCGGGTACAGGCGCCCCGCCGGGCAGCGGTTGATCATGTACCCCTGCGTGGCGATCCTCATGTACTGGCCGGAGTCCCATCTGCCCCAGCTGCCCGGGTCGAAGTAGTTGAACCCGGCCTGGTGGGCGGCGATCCACAGCAGGGCGTTCCCGGCGAGGAAGGCGAGCAGTGGCGGCAGGAGCAGCGTGCTCCAGTGGCGGACCAGCCAGGCGCGAGAGCGTGAAGGCAGCGCTTCCTGCGGTTCCCGCGCTCCCGCCCGCTCAGCCGCGACCCCCCCGTCGTCGACCCGCACGCGATCCTCGCTTCCGTGTCTCACCGCGTGGCGCATGTCATGGCGCGCGGCTCCCCAGGCACGCCGAGGGGCGCGACTCTACCAGCCCTCATTTGCGGTCAGCGCGGATCAGGACGTACCCGCTGAAACCGCGACGGCGCCGGCGTGCCTCAGCCGCCGCGGCGCAGGCGCAGCGGGCGGCGCAGCGCGTTGGCCGCCCGGACCGCCAGGCGGCGGCGCATGCGCTCCAGCTCCTCGGCCATCCGCTCGAGCTCCCCCAGACGCTGCGCCATCGTCGGGTGCTCGAGGCCGACAACCCGTTCGACGAGGGCGCCGCCGATCCCAGCCTGGTCGGTCTTGCGCGCCACGGCGATGATCACGCCGTCGATGTCCTCCACCCAGAAGCCCGCCCGCACCAGCAGCGACGCGACCTCGGCGGGAGTGTAGAAATGCATCGGGTAGGGATGCTCCACGAACCAGGGCTGGGCAAAGTGATGGAACGCGGCGAAATGCTCGTCGCTCAGGATGTTGGGAACCTGGAAGCGCAGCAGCCCGTCCGGCCGCAGCACCCGCCTGGCCTCCACGAAGTAGTTGTAGGCGGTCGTCTTCGGCATGTGCTGGAAGACGAACTGCGAGAAGACCAGGTCGAACGACTCGTCGTCGAGCGGCCCGAGGTCATAGCCGTTGCCCACGTGCACGTGGACGTTCGACAGGTGCGCCAGCCGCCGCCGCGCCTGCTCGACCATCTCGGCGGAGATGTCGATGCCGTGCAGCTCGTGACAGCGCGGCGCGAGATGCTGCAGGACTCGCCCGATGCCGCAGCCGATCTCCAGGGCGGCGCCGCGCCCGGTGGCCGGCAGCAGGGTCGCGACGCCGGCGGCGTCGACCATCCCCGAGGTCTCGAACGATGACGCGTCCTCCTGGTCGGCGATCGCACGGATGGCGTCAACGGCGGCGGCGCGGTCCCAGAACTGGCGGTGGTCACCGAGCGAGTCGCCCTCGAGCTCGAGCTGCTCCAGAGCCCCCCGTGACAGCCCGCTAGAGGGATCTGACAGCTTCGGCATGATGCACATCCCTTCACTGGCGTCCGACCTGCTCGTGCGGCGAGAGCACGAGCGTTCCACGGGGCAGGGCATTTCCACAAATACGCCCTGCCCGGCAGGGCCGGGGCTCACCACCCGGCTGGGCCGGCGCGATCCGCGGCAGCGCCGGCCTCAGCCCGTGGCGGAGCTGGGACCGGCTGGCAGGCCGAGCCGGCCCGCGATCGACCGCCAGCGCGCCGTGAAGGCCTTCTCAGAGAACTGCTGGGCGTGATGGATCGCGGACGCGGCCATGCGCTCGCGCAGCTCCGGGCTGGCGGCCAGCTCGCGGGTCCGTGCCTCCAGCTCCTCGAGCGTGGTCCAGCGGTAGCCGTCGACCAGGGGCCGCACCGTCTCGCGCTGGCCAGCCTTGTCGATCACCACCGGCACGCAGCCGGCGGCCATCGCCTCAACGGTGGTGATGCCGAAATGCTCGAACGCCCAGGGCTGACGCTCCTCGTCCTCGCCGTAGCCGGTGGCGGACCAGAAGATCGAGCTGGTCGCGAACAGCTCGTCCACCAGTGAGCGGGGCGCGTTCGCGTGGACGAACACCGGCAGGCCCTGGGCGGCGCGGCGGACCTTGGCCAGGTAGGGCCGGTGCGCCGGCTCGACGCCGCCGACCACGTGCAGCTCCCAGCCGTCCAGGCCCCCCCGCCGCACCATGCGGCCGAACGCCTGCACCTGCTCGAGCTGCTTCTTGCAGTGGCCGGTGCCTGGCGCGAAGAACCGTCCGACCGTCAGGATCTTGCGATCCTTGGCGCCGGCGTGCAGCTCGGAGACCCTGATCGGCGGGAACAGCACGTCGCTGTCCACGCTCCACAGCCGCTTGATCCAGGACCGCGTGTACTCGGAGTTGGCGAGCACCCGGTCGTAGTGGTCGAGGAACGACAGGTCATGGGGATCGCGCTTCAGCCACGGGAAGCGCTCGACCACCCGCTGTCGCAGGTCGCGCTCGGTGCCGGCCAGCCGCAGCCGGCTGATCGCGACCCCGAGGCTGCGGTCGTCGCCGCCGCCGGGCACGAAGGTGTCGCTGACGAACAGCAGCCGATCGTCGCTCGCGCTGCCCGGGAGCTGCAGCTCGTGGCGATGGAACCCGCGCGGCGACGCCGCCAGCCGGGCGACGACGCGGCCGTCCTCGGCGCGCAGGGCCAGCTCGGTCGGCTCAGGTGCGCCTGGACGGCCCAGGTCGAACATGACACGGCGCTGGTCGCCGGCCGGGAGCTGCAGCACGCCCTCGCCGCCCGTCCACGCCCAGGTCCGGCGCATGCCGCCCTCCGACGGGAACCAGCCGTTCCCATAGCCGAACCCCGGGCGCGCCTCGCGGATGTGCGGCCCGATCATGCGGATGGCCCAGCGCCGCCACGACGACAGATCGTGGTCGTAGGGCGTCGGGAAATAGCACAGGAACAGGTTGTGGGCCGCCTGCGGCTTCACCCTGCTCATGTAGGACCCGTTCACGAACAGGTCGTACTCGGCGGAGATCCGGGCCATGTCGGCCTCGCCGCGGTCCTTGACGATGCGCAACGACACCTTGCCGAGATCGAGCCCGAGGTGGTCGGCGAGGATCTCTTTGCCGACGTCCTCGTGGCCGATCAGGTCCACCTCGTAGCCGTCGGCGGCCAGAACTTGGGCGATCATGCTGGAGTGGCGCTCGCCGCCACCCATCGACTGCAGGAACCGGTTGTAGACCGCGGCTCTCAAGGTGCTTCAACAACTCCCAACGTCTGCTCGACTTGCAGCGGGTGGCGGTCGCCGCTCGTGCGCGTGCGACAACCGCGACAACAACGTGACCTCGTCGATCTCCTAACATCGCCCATACTAAGTTGTCGAGCGCCAGATAGGCCTGTCCTGATCGCTCCGCTATCTTCCGTACCTCTGTGAGAATCGTGGCGAGGTGCCCGGGACGCGCGGGACGACCAGGGGATGAAAGGCGACCGTAGCAAGACTGCTAGACTCCGGACGGCATGATTACCTCGCTTCGCAAGCGACTCGAGCCACACCAGGAAGCGGCCCCCGCCGCCATGTCCGATTCGCGGTCCTCGGTGGTCTACGGCTCGGAGATTCTGGTCGGTGCGCTCATCGTGGCGCTCGGCATGCTCGCCTGGGCCGGGCTCGCGCTCGCCCACGCCAGCCGCTACAGCCTGGCCGGCGCGTTCGGGCTGGCGATCGCCGGATGCGTGGTGGTGCTGCTGACCGCCTTGCGGACGCGCGCCGCTCGCCCCCGCCTGGTCGTCGACCGGGGCGGCCTGCTGCTGGTCGCCGGGCTGGCGCTGGTGGCGGGGCTGCTGTTCTTCCCGGGCTTCCCGTACGGCACCGGGGACAAGGACCCGGGCGTCTACGTCGAGCACGGCATCGCCATCTCGCGCACCGGCTCCTACGCCCTGGACGACCCGGTGCTCGACCGCTCGCGCGTCCCCTCGGTGGCCCTGTACTCGCCCGGCGCCCGCTTCCCCGGGATCTGGATCAGGGACGTCGCCACCCAGCGCATCGTGCCGCAGTTCTATCACCTGTGGCCCGCCCTGCTGGCCAGCGCGTTCACTCTGGGCGGCTTCACCGGCCTGGTGAACGTCGCCCCGCTGGCCGGCCTGCTCGCCGTGCTGGCGGTCGCGCTGCTGGTGCGGCGGGTGTTCGAGACAGCCGGCCGCCTCGCCGGGCTGGTGACCGGATCGCTGGCGGGCCTCCTGCTGGCCACCAACATGCTGCAGGTCTGGCAGGCCAAGTACCAGACCACCGAGGCGTTCACGGAGGCGCTGACCGCCGGCGCGCTGCTCGGCGTCGTCATCGCCATCCGCACGGGATGGGGGCCGGCGGCCGGCGCGGCCGGCATGCTGCTCGGGCTGTCGTTCATGGCGCGCCCCGACGGCCTGCTGCTGCTGCTCATCGCCATCGGCGTCGGCTGCGTGCTGCTGGTGGCCAGGCGGTTCGGCAGGCAGGCCGTCTGGTTCTTCGGCGGGCTCGCCGTGACCATGCCGCACGCGCTCCTGCAGGCCTACTGGTTCGCCCGCGCCTACACGCTCGACAACGGGCTGCCCAAGGCGAGCACGCTCGCGGTGGTCGTGGCCGTGCCGGTCGTGCTGGCCGTCGCCATCCGCCTGCTGCCGCCGCGGATCGGCACGCTGCCGGCCCGGCTGGTCTCCGACGAGCGGGTGCAGCGGCTGTGCGGCGTGGCGCTGGCGCTGCTTGCCGGGCTCCTGATGGTCGTTGGCCTGCTGCGGCCCAGGCTGTTCGCGCCCGAGTACATCAACTACAACGGCCGGATCGTCCGCAGCTACGCCGAGCAGACGCTGAGGCGGCTGTCGTGGTTCCTCACCCTCCCCGGGCTGGCGCTGCTGTGGGCCGGGCTCGCGCTGACCGCGCTGCGCCGCTGGCGCGCCGCGGTCTGGGCGACGCTGCTGCCGGTGGCGCTGCTGTTGCCCGTGTACGCCTTCGACGCCCGCAACTCGAGCCGGCTGATGTGGTGGGGCCGCCGCTTCGTCCCCGTCGTGCTCCCCGGCATGATGATCCTGATCGCCATCGTCCTGGCCGCCGGCCTGCTGTGGGCCAGGGGCTGGCTGCGATGGCCGCTGCGGCTGGCCTCCGGAGGGCTCACCGTCTTCCTGCTCGCGGTGTTCCTGAGCCAGTCCCTGCCGCTGCGTCAGCACCACGAGTTCGCGGGCTCCTTCGAGACCACCAGGCAGGTGGCCCGGGCCGCCGGGGACCGCCAGGGCGTGTTCCTGTGGGCGCCGGCCACCTACATGGGGCCGCCCAGCCTCTTCGGCTCGCCCGTCTGGCTGCAGGAGGGCCAGATCAGCGCGATGCTCGGCAAGCAGCGGGACCCGGTCGGCTACGTGCGCTCGTTTGTCCGCGGGTTCCCGGGTCAGCCCGTCTTCGTCGTCGCGCAAGGTGGTGCGCGGCCCGCCGGCCTGGACGGCCTCGAGCTGGTCCAGGTCGAGCACATCGTGCAGCGGCTGCCGATGTGGCAGGAGAGCGACATCGCCCGGCCGTCGCGCGCCCAGACCTGGGTGGTGGAGCTCTCACTGTGGAAGGTGGCTGGCACGTGACGCAGACCACATCGGAGGCCCGCGCCGCGGCGCAGACGCGGGTCCGCTGGGAGCTGCTGACCAACCTGATCCGCAAGGATCTCAAGGTGAAGTACAAGAACTCCGCACTGGGGTTCCTGTGGTCACTGGCCAACCCGCTGCTGTACCTGGCCGTGTTCTACGTCGTCTTCAACCAGATCCTCAAGAACGGCGTGCCCAACTTCGCCGTGATGCTGATGTCCGGCCTGCTGGTGTGGAACTTCTTCAACCTCGCGACGCTGAACGCCACCGGAGCGGTCGTCGGCAGCGCCAACCTGGTCAAGAAGGTCCGCTTCCCCCGCATCGTGCTGCCGTTCGCGTCGGTCGGCTTCGCCGCGGTGCACTTCATCCTGCAGCTCGCGGTCCTGTTCGCCTTCCTGCTCGCCTTCTACCGGGACTTCCTCGGTCCGCAGCTGCTCCTGCTGCTGCCGGCGCTGGCCGTCGCACTCCTCTTCACGATGGCGATGGCGCTGCTCGCCTCGTCTTTGAATGTGCGCTTCCGTGACATCGAGCACCTGCTCGAGGTTGCTCTCCTCGCCTGGTTCTGGCTCACGCCGATCGTGTACCAGGTCGCGCTCGTCCGGCAGCACAGGCTCTTCTGGGCGTACATGCTCAACCCGATGACCGCGGTGGTGACCGCCATGCAACGGGCCATCTACCGGCATCCGGTCGCGATCTTCAGCGATGGCAAGCCGCACGAGGTTCTCGCCGCCGGGGGCTATGCCTTCTACCTGAAGTGGTTGGGGATCGCCGGGCTGATCTCGCTCGCCCTGCTCGCGGTCGGGCTGTGGACGTTCCGCCGCCTGCAAGCCGATTTCGCTGAGGAGCTGTAGTGACGACGGCACCACAGCCAGCGATCCTCGCCGAGGGTGTGAGCAAGCGCTTCACCCTCTACCACCAGCGCGCGACCAGCCTGAAGGAGCGCCTGCTGGCGGCCAGGCGAGGGGCGCGGAGCGAGGATTTCTGGGCGCTTCGCAACGTCGACCTCCAGGTCAGCAGGGGCGAGACGGTCGGGCTGATCGGCGCCAACGGCTCCGGCAAGTCCACGCTGCTCAAGATCCTCTCGGGCATCCTCGCCCCGACCAAGGGGAAGGTGGCCGTGCAGGGCCGGATCTCCTCGCTGCTGGAGCTCGGCGCCGGCTTCAACGGCGAGCTGACCGGGCGGGAGAACGCCTACCTGAACGCCTCCATCCTGGGGCTCTCCAGACGCGAGATCGACCGGGCCTACGACAGCATCGTGGCCTTCGCCGAGCTCGAGCCGTTCATGGACAACCAGGTCAAGCATTACTCGTCCGGCCAGTACGTCCGGCTCGGCTTCGCCATCGCGGTGCACGCGGACCCCGACATCCTCCTGGTCGACGAGGTGCTCGCGGTCGGCGACGAGGCGTTCCAGCAGAAGTGCCTGGCCAGGATCGCGGAGTTCCAGACCCACGGCTGCTCCATCCTGTTCGTCACCCACTCGCTCGACCTGGTCTCCAGGGTGTGCAACCGCGGCGTGCTGCTCGACCACGGCCACGTGCTCCACGACGGCGACCCGCTGGAGGCGGCGGAGCGGATGCGCAGCCTTCTCGGCACCGGCGCCGACCAATCGGGTGGCGCCGGGGACGAGGCCGGGTCGCTGCGGGTGGCGGCGGCCCGCGTGCTCGACCCGGTCGCCGGGACGGCCAAGACCAACTTCCGCGCCGGCGAGCCGATGGGGATCGAGGTGGACGTGGCCGCGTCGGCGGACGCGCCACCGGTCTCGGTGCGGGTGGTGGTCACCGGCCCGGCCGACGTGCCCATGTGGGTGATGGACGCCGAGCCGGAGCGGCTGGAGCCTGACGGGCCGGTCACGTTCCGCTACCTGGTGAAGGAGCTGCCGCCGATCCAGGGCACGTTCGCGCTCGCCGTCGCCCTGCGCGATCCCGACAAGGGAATCACCTACGACGCCCGCCGCTTCGGGGAGGCGTTCCTCGCCTTCGGCTCTGGGCAGCACGGCATCGTCGACATCGCCTGGAGCTGCGAGCGCGCCGGCGCCCAGCGCTAGCGGTCAGCGCTTGCCGGGGGCGAGCCAGGCGCTGAGCAGTTCCCGACGGCTGGTGTGGCGCGGTCGCGCGGTGGTCCAGCGCTGCCGCAGCATGCTCGGCAGCAGCCGCAGGTAGGACCCCGTGATTCGCAGGCGCAGCAGGGTGGGCCGGACGGCGGGACGGCGGCGCGCCCGCCAGGCGGTCCGCAGATCGCGGCGCAGCATGGACAGGCCGGTGAGCTGGACCCGCAGGGCCTGCCCGGCCGCCAGCCCGGCGGGGGCGTTCTTGGCCAGCAGCAGCAGCCGGTTGCGCTCCACGTGGAAGGTGAAGAAGGGCGACCACTCCACGGAGGACGCCGCGTGCAGGTGGCGGACGACCGCGTCGGGGACGTAGCGGATGCTCCAGCCCGCGGCGCGCAGCCGCCACGACAGGTCGGTGTCCTCGTAGTACATGAAGAAGCAGTCGTCGAACACGCCGACCTCGCGCAGGGCCTCGGTGCGCAGGCACACCGCCGCGCCGCACATGAGGAACACCTCCTCGGGGCGGTCGTACTGGCCCCGGTCGACCTCCTGGTAGCCGCGGTCGGCGCCGTAGCCCGGCACGTGGAAGATGCCACCGGTGTTGTTGACCACGTCCACCACCGTCGTCCCCGAGGGGATGGGGAGCTGGTGGTCGGTGTCCTCGGGTGTCAGAGCGACGGTGGCGCCGCCGCCCGGCCAGGTCAGGCGCAGCGGCTTGGCCTGCTCGGCGCGGGCCGTCAGGACCACGCGCAGGTCGTCGCCGACGACCTGGTTGTCGCCGGTCGGGACCAGCAGCACGCCGCGCGGGAACGTCCAGCGGAAGCGCTGCCCGGCCACCTGCTCGGGCCCGTAGGCGCTGCGCTCCCACAGCACGCCCTCGGTCACGTCCTCGACCGCATCGCCCGCGGCGAGCCGGACGCGGCTGACCAGTGCGCCGAGCTCGCGGCCGTCACCCGGCGGGCGGAACGACGGGGTGTCCAGCTCCAGCTCCAGGAACCTCGGCTCGAACAGCAGCTTGGAGGTGGTGGCGGCGACCCGCTCGCCGCCGGGCGCGAGCATCGGCGCGATGAGGCGCCTGAGCCAGTCCGCCTCGGGGTGGGCGTCGTTGTTGAGCAGCACGACGAACGGGGTCTCGGCCGTGCGCATGGCGACGTTGTTGCCGCCGGCGAAGCCGAGGTTGGCGGCGTTGCGGACGACGTGGACCTCGGGGTAGTCCCTGGCGAGCAGCTCCAGCGAGCTGTCGGTGGAGGCGTTGTCCACCACCCACGTCTGCCATCTGTCGCGCGGCAGGTCCTGCTTTCGCAGCGCGTCGAGGCAGGCCGGCAGCAGCGCCTGGCCGTTCCAGTTCAGCACGATGACGGTGACCAGCGGGCCACCGTTGGTCGGGATGGCGGCGCTCAAGCTCTCGCTCCTTGCACCAGTCGGCTCCTCGCGAAGTGGCAAGTCAGATCAGGCTAGGATGCTACCCGACACTCCCGGAAAGGTTGCCGATGCGCCGTTCGTTCCTTCCAGCCGCGGGGCCGCGGCGGTTCCTCGTCTACCCACTCCTCGTGCCCGAGCTCCCGTCGCGGGTCGACGCGCTGGCGTCCAGGTTGCGGCGCTTCGGTCCCGTCAAGTGCCCAGTGTGCGGCTCGCTCGGCTTGGTGGAGGGGTTCGACGCCAAACCGATGAACCTGCGAGAGACCGGCCGGTGCTCGACCTGCGGCGCCACCAACCGGCACCGCCAGATGGCCTACGTCATCCGCCAGGCCTTCGCCACCGTCACCGGCTCGCAGAAGCCCTCCCTCGACCAGGTCGCCGCCCTCAAGGGCTTCGTGGTCTACAACACCGAGGCCCAGGGGCCGATCCACAGCCGCCTCGCCGCCATGGAGGGCTACCTGTGCAGCGAGTACTTCGGTGACGACTACAAGAGCGGCGACCTCGTCGACGGGATGATGCACCAGGACCTCATGGCGCTCTCCTTCCCCGACGACAGCGTCGACATGGTGCTGTCCTCCGACGTCTTCGAGCACGTCCCCGACCCGTACCGGGCGCACAGGGAGGTCTGGCGGGTGCTGCGGCCAGGCGGCAGCCACCTCTTCACGGTGCCGTTCCACCAGCAGCTGTTCCTCGACGACAAGCGCGCCTACCTGGATGAGCACGGCGAGGTCGTCCACCTCAAGGAGGCCATCTACCACGGGGACCCCGTGCGGCCGGCGGAGGGCGTGCTGGTCTACACGATCTTCTCGGTGGAGATGCTGGTCAGGCTGCGCCAGCTCGGCTTCGTGACCAACATGTACCGCCTCCACTCCCCCCGCCACGGGATCCTCGGGCACAACGCCCTCGTCTTCGAGGCGATCAAGACCGGCGAAGCCCAACCGGAATAGGATCCCTCGTCATGCGGCAGACGACGGGCAAGGCGGCGAAGCGGGAGGCTCCAGGGACAGGTGAGCGGGCGCTCGACCGCCTCCCGCGCGCGCTGCTGTGGGCCCTCTTCGAGCTGTTCGCGCTGACCGGCCTTGTGGTCACCCAGCCCCTGCTCGACGTCACCGGCAGGGCTCCCGACTTCTTCCTCTTCCACCGCCTCGACCGCGCCGGGATCCTGCTGCTGGTCGCCATGATCGCCCTGCTGCCCCCGCTCGCCCTGTGGGTGGTGGAGGTGGTCGTGGCGCTCGTCACCGGCGAGCGCGGGCGTCGCCTGCTCCACCTGGCCATGATGGGGCGGCCGCCCTGCTCTACCACAAGTGGTCAGGGCTGAAGCTGTGGCTGCGCTACCTCGCCCCGGCGCCGCTGGTCTTCGTGCTGGTGTTCGCGCTTGCGTCGCCGGTGTCCAAGCTGATCCTGCCGAGCGGGAGCGCGGGCTCGGCGGCGCCGGCGGTCACCCGCCCGGGCCGGGCGCTCCCGCCCGTGGTGATGGTCTTCCTGGACGAGTTCCCGCTGCAGTCGCTGCTGGACAGCAAGGGCCAGGTGGACGGGCGGGTCTACCCGAGCTTCGCCAGGTTCGCGGGGCAGGCCACCTGGTACCGCAACGCGACGGGCGTGGGCGGATGGACGCCCTACGCGGTGCCGGCGATGCTGACCGGACGGTACCCCGACCGGAGCCGGAGCAACGCCGCCCCGGTGGCGCAGGTGTACCCGGACAACCTGTTCACCCTATTCGGCCAGTACTACAACCTGAAGGTCTTCGAGACGGTGACACAGCTCTGCCCGCCGGCCAGCTGCGGGCAGAACGCGACGCTCTCGGGGTTCGGCAGCGTGGTCAAGGAGACGGCCAGGCTCTACGGCAACATCGCCTCACCCGTCGACGTGCCGGTCGACGTGTCCAGCATCGGCGGAGGCCCTGGCGCGGCGGCCTCGTCGCCAAAGGGCGCGATGGCCCTGTTCGGCAACCTCAACCAGGACCAGCCCAAGCGCTTCGAGCGGTTCCTGAGCTCGATCAGCGCCTCCGACCCGCAGCCGACGATGTACTTCCTCCACGTGCTGCTGCCCCACTCGCCGTGGAAGTACCTGCCCGACGGCCGCACCTACGCCGACCCGATCGGCAAAGACGCGCGGCGCAAGGCGGGCACCTGGCCGGACGCGCTCAACCAGGTCAGTCACGAGCGGCAGCTCATCCAGCTCGCCTACACCGACAGGCTGGTCGGCAAGCTGATCGACCGGCTCAGGGACCAGGGGCTCTACGACAGGTCACTGGTGCTGATGACCGCCGACCACGGCGCGGGCTTCAGCTCCACGGCGCGCGCGCGATCGCTCGGCGGCGGCAACGAGCCGACGCTCATGTGGGTGCCGATGCTCATCAAGACTCCCGATCAGACCAGGGGCCGCGTGGACGACCGCAACTGGGAGCACGTCGACCTGCTGCCGACCGTCGCCGACCTCGCCGGTCTCAGCGTCCCCTGGAAGGTCGACGGCTTCTCCCAGGTTGGCGAGCCCAGGCGCCGGCGGACCGAGAAGTGGTGGTACGACACCCCTGGACGGCGCAGCGTGCTCCCGGGGCCCGCGAACTGGGCCAAGGTCCTGAGAGGCGTGACCGACACGCTGGTACGGGCGCACCAGCACGGCGAGCGTGGCTTCTACCAGTTCGGACCGGACGCCGAATGGGTCTACCGGTCCCCCCGGGAGATCGGCCGCGTCACGGGCGCGGCGGTCACCGTCAGGATGAGCGACTGGGATCGCTTCGAGACGGTGGCGCCGGGCGCGGATCAACCGCCGGTGCTGGTCGCCGGTCAGGTCACCTCCGGGACGCCGCCGGCCGGGTCCGTGATGGTGGTCGCCGTCAACGGCAAGATCGGCGGAACGGCACAGTTCTACCCTGCCAAGGAGGGCGAGCCCCCGACCGGCTTCGCCGCGATGGTGCCCGACTTCCTGTTCACCAAGGGCCCTGGCCAGCGCCAGGTCCAGGCGTACCTGGCGACGCGCTCCGCCGGCAGGGTCACGCTCCAGCCCGTCACGGTCGCCGACTAGCCCGGCCCACCGGCTCCAGAAGGTCACCTATCTTAGGTTCCTGAGGGTGCTCTCAGCGGCTCTCAGCCGGGGCTCAGCCTCGCACGGGCAGGCTGACGCGTGGCAACACAGGCTCTTGGCGTTCCTGGCCAACCGGCCAGCCGGTGAAGGGAGAAACGCTTGTTCACCTGGATAGCCCGCGTGGTCGTCCGTCGCCCTCTGCTGACCATCGCGGCCTGGGTCATCGCCGCCGTCGTCATCGTCATGCTCGCCCCATCGCTTCGCACCAGCTCGGAGCAGAGCTCGTTCCTGCCGGACCACTACGAGTCGATCCAGGCCATGAACCTCGCCCAACAGGCGTTCGGTCGCGCCCAGGCAGGTGGCGCCACCGGAGTGCTGGTCGTCAAGCGCGCCGACGACGACGCGCTGACAGCAGCCGACCAGGCCAGGGTCGGTCAGGTCGCCAGGGACCTCGCGAGCAGGCGCATCGATCGGGTGGCCAGCGTGGTGACCGGCCCGCAGGCGCTCGCGCCCAACAGGCAGGTGCAGCTCATCTTCCTCGCGACCATCGTGCTGATCATCGCGCTGCAGCTCTTGATCTTCCGCAGTCCCATCGCGGCGGCGCTGCCCATCGTCGCCGTGCTGCTGGTGTTCCTGGTCTCCCAGGGGCTCGTCGGCGTGGCCGGCGAGCTGTTCGACCTGCAGGCCGACCAGTCGCTCACGACGCTGCTCACGGTGGTGCTGTTCGGGATCGGCACCGACTACATCCTGTTCCTGCTGTTCCGCTACCGCGAGCGGCTGCGCGCCGGCGACCAGCCCAAGCAGGCCGTCATCACCGCCACCGCGCGCATCGGCGAGGTCATCGCCTCAGCGGCGGCGGCGGTCATCATCGCGTTCAGCGCGCTCACGCTGTCCTCGCTCGGCTTCCTCAAGACCATGGGCCCGAGCATGGCCATCGCGGTCGCGGTCATGCTGGTCGCCGCGCTCACGCTGATCCCGGCGCTCATCGCCCTGCTCGGGCCGAGGGTGTTCTGGCCCTCCAGGGGCTGGCGCGCCGAGCCGAAGGGCTCGCTGCCGCGCCGGGCCGGCACCGCGGTCGGCCGCCAGCCCGTCACGGTCGCGCTGGCCAGCGGCGCCGTCGTCGTCGCGCTGGCGCTGGGCGCCCTCGGCTTCGTCGGCAACTACGACTTCAGCGCCTCGCTGCCGGACGACACCGAGTCGGCGCTCGCCTTCAAGGACCTGCAGCGTGGCTTCCCGGCCGGCGCGCTCGAGCCGACCACCGTGTACCTGCGCGGCGACGGCGGCCAGCGCCTCGACCAGGCCGCCGTGCGGGGCTTCGCGCAACAGCTCCAGACCGTGGCCGGCGTGGCTCCGTCCAGCCGCCACGGCTCAGCCCCGACGGCACGGTCGCGCAGGTCGACCTGCTGCTGCGCGACAGCCCCTCCTCCAACGCCGCCATCTCGAGCGTCGACCGGCTGGTGCGGCCCGCCGCCCACCGGGCCGCGCCAGCGGGCACCACGGCGCTGGTCGGCGGCACCACGGCGGTGGTGGTCGACACCAGCGACGCGATCGCCCGCGACTACCGGGTGGTCTTCCCGGTCGCCGGGCTGCTCATCGCCGTCGTGCTCGCGCTCCTGCTGCGCAGCCTGGTGGCCCCCTGGTACCTGATGGCCGCGGTCGCCCTCACCTTCGTGGCGACGCTCGGCGGCGCCGTGGCGATCTTCCAGGGCCTGCTCGGCGGGGCCGGGCTCATCGCCTACCTGCCGGTCTTCGTGTACCTGTTCGTCGTCGCGATCGGCACCGACTACAACATGCTGATGGTCGCCCGCCTGCGCGAGGAGGCGCGCCAGGGCAACGGGCCGAGGCAGGCCGCCAGGCTCGCGGTCCAGCACGCGGGACCGTCGGTGGCCTCCGCGGGCATCATCCTGGCCGGCAGCTTCGCCTCCCTGGCCCTCTCCGGCATCGACCTGCTCAGCCAGTTGGGCCTCTCGGTCGCCATCGGCATCGTCATCTCGGCCTTCGTGACGTCGATGTTCCTGGTGCCTGCGGTGACCACACTGATCGGGCGCGGCGCATGGTGGCCGGGTCGCAGCGACGCGCCCGAGCGCGACAGCCGTGCGCCGAGCGCCGGGATCGAACAGGACCTCACCCGGGCCCGGCCCTGAGCACCAGCAGGTCGAGCTCGTCCACGATCGGCTGGGGTGGATCGGCCGCGGCGGACTCGGCCGGGGCCGGCAGGGCCTCGCGGAGCGCTCGGGCGCAATGGGGCAGGTCGGCGAACTGGGCCACCCGAGGATGCGGGTACCGCTGCCGCGCCTGTGCGCGCATGCCTGCGGACGGCTCCACGGCGACCACGTCCACGTCGAACCACCCGGCGATGGCGCTGGCGAACATGCTGGTGCCCGCGCCGAGGTCGAGCACGGGCAGGTCGCCCTCCGCCGGCAGGTAGGCCGCCAGCGCCTCGCGCCAGCCGGCCAGCCCCTCCAGCGTGAGCGAGCGGGCCCGCTGGTACTCGGCGGCCATCTGGTCGAAGTCGACGCGTGCCATGAATCCCCTCGCAGTTATTCCGGGACCCGCGGTCCTGGCGGATTTCGGACGTTACGAGGCCCGCACCGCAGTCACCTTGAGTCCGCTGAGGTAATTGTCGCTCCGTGGAGCGGGCCCGGTCGCCCCTCTTCGCTGGGTCCTTGCCGCGCGTTGGGGGAGGTTGCCGCGCAAGGCGGCATTGAACCGCCCCAGATGCGCGGGTCCTCCCCCCACCCGCGCGGCAACGTCCCCACCCAGGAGCCTCGCCGCGGGCGGCCAGACTCGGTGACCCGAGCCGGGCGGGACTGGTAGCCTCTGGCCCGTGACGATCGGCGGATCTGACTGGGACGAGGAGGAGAGGTCGGCGCCACTGCGGCGCCAACCTCAGCTCGCGCTGCTGGTGGAGGGCGGCGATCGCAAGGGCCTGCTCCATGACATGACCGCCGCGATCCTCGATCACGGCGGCGACATCCTCTCGGTCGAGATCGTCGAGCGCGGCGCCCGCAGCGCGGTCTACTGGGAGCTGGACGGCGTGGAGGACTCCCAGAGCCTGGAGCGGGCGTTCCTGGCCATCGACGTCGTCCAGTCGATCCGCCGCCTGCCGAGCATGTTCCAGGTCTACGGCAAGCGGATCATCGTGGTCGGCGCCGGAGCGCAGGTCGGCCAGGTCGCCCTCGGCGCCATCGGCGAGGCCGACCGGCACAACATCCGCGGCGAGAAGATCAGCGTGGACACGATCCCGATCGTGGGCGAGGAGAGCCTCGCGAACGCGGTGCGGGCGGTGGCCAGGCTCCCGCGGGCGGTGGCGCTGGTGCTGGCGGGCTCGCTGATGGGCGGAGCGGTGACCGAGGCGGTCGAGGAGGTCCGCGCCCGCGGCATCCTCGTCGTCTCCCTGAACATGGCCGGTTCGGTCCCAGAGCACGCCGACCTCGTCGTCACAGACCCCGTGCAGGCAGGTGTGATGACGGTGATGGCCGCGGCCAGCACGGCCCGCTTCGATATCGGGCGGGTGCGCGGCCGCCGCTTCTGAGGCCCCGCGTCACGCGGGGGTCGGGCAGAACAGGTCTACGCCGTTGCCGTCGGGATCGTGCACGATGGCGTAGCGCATTCCCCAGAACGCGTCCCAGGGCTTCTTGTGGCCTTCGTACCCGGCCGCGACGAGATCGCCGTAGAGCTTGTCGACCTCCGCCGGAGCGTCGCAGCCGAACGCCAGCGCCATCCGCGGGCTGCCGGCGGGCGGCGCCCACGACGGGTCGAAGCTGCGGATCGTCTCGCTGGTGTCGAAGGCCAGCTTCAGGCCCCCAGGCAGGCTCACCTCCACATGCGGCTCACTGTCCGCCTGGACCGGGATGTCCAATCCCAGGCGCCGGTAGAACGCAAGCGAGCGGGCCATGTCCTCGACCACGATCCCGACGACCGCCAGCTGTGCTCCCACGTGTACTCTCTCCTCCGTGTGTGGTGTCGACGAGCATCTCACCACAGCGGCCGCGTCGACGGCTTGAACAAAACGGCCATCTGGAACCCCACCGACCTCGCCGACCAGCGCCGCCGCCTGCGCGGCGTGCAGCGCCGCGACCGCGCCGCCGCCCGGTGCCGGCGCGGCGGATGCCAGCTCATCGAGGTACCGCCGGACGCTCTGGTCGCGCATGCGCTGCGCGGCCGGCGCCGCGGCTCCTCAGTCCCGCGGAGGGAGGCTGTGGCCCTGTTGCACGTGCCAGTAGTCTCGCGCCTCCGTCACCAGGCCGTCCGCGTCGAATCGCGCCATGGCGCACCCGGCCAGCGTGGGGGGTGGACCGGTGCACGCAGTCCTCCGCGTACAGGGCGACGACCGCCTCCACGTCGTGCGCTCGCCAGGCGGCGGTCCAGGTCGCCGCCCATCTGTCAGCCGCCTCGCCAGGGTCCATCGAGCGCGCCGCCTCCTCTTCGAGCCGCATCGGGTGACGATCCTAGCCGCACCGCGGCCGAGGCCGCCCGGCGGTGTCGACCCCGTCGAGCGCCGCGTTCTCGAAGGGCACGAAGTCCCCCGTCGGACCTGCCGGTCCCGGACGCTCGGGTCCCGTCAGGCGGTGCTCTCGCGGTAGGTCCACATCTCGGTCATCCGGCCTTCCACCAGGCGGATGAGCCAGATCAGGCGGGTTGCCAAGCCACCGGGTCCCGCCCCACGGCGAACACCACCGACAAGCAGCATCTGGTGCAGCAGACCAGTGACATGGCGCCGGTCGCGCTCGTCGGCGAACAGCCGCACGTGGACGCTGAGCCTGCCGTGCTCGGCGGCGCTGGCGATCCGCTCGACCCGGCGCGGCAGCCGCCGCAGCATCGGCAGCAGCGTGGCCAGCTCCTCCGCGGCCGTCCGTCGCGCCGATTCGACGTCGATCCGCTCGGTGACGTACCGGCTCGCGAACGAGCGCGTCTCGGCGACGAGATCGAACCCGGGAGCGAGCAGGCCAAGGGTGCCCTCGAGGTGGCGCTTCTCTGGAAGGCTGGTCGTCTGGCGAGCGGCCGCCAGGTAGTCGCTGTGCCTGTACGACGACAGCTCACGAGAGATCTGACCACCCGAGCCTCATGAGAGGAGACAGCAGATGGCAGCCAACGAGCCGGTGACCGAACTGGACGCTCGGTACAGCAGCGAAGATGCGACCCCGACGGGATGGGCGCAGGCGCGCGAGCGCCTGGAGCAAGCGCAGCTGTCCTGGCTGTCGACGGTGCGTCCCGACGGACGCCCGCATGTCACCCCGCTGTTGTCGGTCTGGCTGGAGGGCGCGCTGTACTTCTGCACCGGCCCGACCGAGCGCAAAGCCCAGAATCTCGTGCGTAACCCGCACTGCGTCCTCACGACCGGATGCAACGCGCTCGACGAAGGCCTGGACCTCGTGGTCGAGGGCGACGCCGTGAGGATCAGCGACGACGCCAAGCTGCGACGCATCGCGGATGCCTACGAGTCCAAGTACGGCAGCGACTGGCACTTCGACGTCCACGACGGCGCCTTCCACCACGGGCCAGGCGAGGCTCTGGTGTACGAGGTCGCTCCCTCGAAGGCCTTTGGTTTCGGCAAGGGCAAGTACAGCCAGACCCGCTGGCGCTTCGATACGGATTGAGCGCGGCCCGTCGCGATCGGCCCGCCGCGGCCGAGTGTGACCGGAGGCATCAGGCGCCGCCGCGTAGATCCGACATTACTGGTAGGTCGACGCGGGCTGGGAGGCGAGGCGCATGCGGCGAGAGGATGAGGACGCCGAGGTCGTCCCTTGGCGGTCGTTCGTGCTGGCGGTTGCCGGTGTCGCCGTCGCCGTTGCGCTGTTTGTGATGTGGCTGGCGCTGGGTCTGGGCGGCCCGTGGGTGTCCGTCGTGCTGATGGACAACCTGGCCCAGGTCCTGGCGCCGCTTGCCGCCGCCCTGGCCTGCTTCCGGGCCCGCCGTCGCCACCACGGTCGCCTCAGGTCGTCGTGGTCTCTGCTGGGCGCCTCCGCGGTGAGCTGGGCACTCGGCCAGGTGGTGTGGTCCTGGTACGAGCTGGTGGCCGGCCGGGAGGCGCCATTTCCCTCTGTGGCCGACCTCGGCTATCTCCTTGCCGTCCCGCTGGTAGCCGGTGCCCTGCTGATCCACGCCGCCACTCCCGAGCGTGGTGTGTCCCAGGCCCGGCGGATGCTCGATGGTCTCATCATCGCGACGGCGGTGCTGGCGGTGAGCTGGCAGACAGTGCTGGGGTCGCTGCTCCGGTTCGGGACCGGTTCGCTGCTCGAGCAGGTCCTGGCACTCGCCTATCCCATCGGCGATGTCGTCACCGTCTCACTCGTCATCTTCCTGTTGGCGAGATCGCGCTCGGCCACCTGGGCGCCGCTGCTGCTGGTCGGCGGCGGCCTTGTCGCGATCACCTTCTCCGACAGCCTGTTCGCCTACCTGACCCAGACCGGCGCCTATGTGGGCGGGCTCATCGACACCGGCTGGTTCCTCGGCTACCTGCTGGTGATGCTCGGCGCGCTGCTCCCCCAACGGCAACGCCACGTGACAGACGGGCCTCGTGCGGCGGCCAGATGGACGGTGGTGCTTCCGTACCTGCCGGTGCTGGCGGCAGGGGGCCTGACCGCCTACAGACTGGCTCGCGGCACGCCCATCGACGCCTTCCTGGAAGTGCTGATCCTGCTGCAGATCGTGCTTGTCATCGTTCGCCAGCTCATGGCCGTACTTGAGAACCTCGCCCTGGCCAGGGACCTCGAGTCGAAGGTCAGGCAGCGCACCGCCGAGCTGGCCCGGCGGGAGCAGCATTTCCGCTCTCTGGTCCAGAACGGCTCCGACCTGACCCTGGTGGTCAGCAGGGACACCACGATCATCTATGCCAGTCCCAGCGCCCAGCGCCTGCTCGGCTGGCCGGTCGAGAGCGTGACCAACACCAGGCTGACGACCCTCCTGCACCCAGACGACGTCGACAAGCTGACACCGATGCTGGTCGCGGCGGAGGCCCGCGCGGGCGTCACCTTGACCACGGTGTGGCGGCTGCGGCACGCCAACGGCAGCTGGCCCCTCATGGAGACGCTGCTGACCGGCCAGCCCACCGAGGCGGCGGTCCAGGGCGTCGTGCTCAACAGCCGTGACATCACCGAGCGCGCGCAGTTCGAGGACCAGCTACGCCAGCAGGCGCTGCACGACCCCCTCACCCACCTCCCCAACCGGGCCCTGTTCCGTGACCGGCTGGGGCAGGCGCTCGCCGCCCAGGCCCGCCGCGGCGGCAGCGTCGCCGTGTTGTTCGTCGACCTCGATGACTTCAAGTCGGTCAACGACACCGCCGGCCATGCGGTCGGCGACGCGCTGCTGGAGGCGGTTGCGATCCGGTTGCCGACGCTGATCCGTGCGGCGGACACGGTGGCCCGGCTCGGCGGCGACGAGTTCGCCGTCCTGGCCGAGGCCCTGCCCGGCGCGGAGGACGCCGCTGAGCTCGCCGAGCGGATCACTCACGGCCTGTCTCAGCCGCTGCTGGTGGAGGGCCGCGAGCTGTTCGCCCATGCCAGCATCGGGATCAGCATCGCCACCAGACCGGGCGTCACCGCGGATGACCTGCTCCGCAACGCCGATGTCGCCATGTACGTCGCCAAGAGCGAGGGAAAGAACCGCCATCAGCTCTTTGACCAGGAGATGCACCGGACCGTGGTCGAGCGGATGGCAATGCGGTTCGAGCTGGCCCGGGCCGTGGAGCGCTACCAGCTCACCCTCAACTACCAGCCCGTGGTGGACCTCGGCACCAGACGGCCCACCGGCGTGGAGGCACTGGTCCGCTGGGTGCATCCCGAACGGGGCCCGGTCCCGCCGGGGTCGTTCATCCCGCTGGCCGAGGAGACCGGGCTCATCATCGCGCTGGGAGACTGGGTGCTGCAGGCCGCCTGCCAGCAGGTACACCAATGGCAGCAGGGTGGCCTCGGCGTGTTGGACCTCAACGTCAATGTCTCGGTCCGCCAGCTCAAGGAGCCGACATACCTGGCGTCGGTCGCCGAGACCCTGGACCGCAGCGGCCTGGAACCTGGCCGCCTGGTCCTGGAGATCACCGAGAGCATGCTCATGGAGAACATCGACGCCATCGTCGGCACGCTGCACGGGCTGCGCGACCAGGGCGTGCGACTGGCGATCGACGACTTCGGCACTGGCTACTCCTCGCTTGCCTACCTGCTGAAGCTGCCCGTGCAGGTTCTCAAGATCGACCGCTCGTTCGTGATGGGCCTGGAGGATGACCACAACCGCGCCATGCTCGTGCGCTCCATCATCAAGCTGGCACGTGACCTCCATCTCCAGACGGTGGCCGAGGGGATCGAGCAAGCTCGCATGGCCGAGGAGCTGCACCAGCTTGGCTGCGACAAGGGTCAGGGGTACTACTTCAGCAGGCCGCTCAGCGCCGCCGACCTCGAAGCGCTGCTTGTTCGCATGGCCGCGGACGATTCCCTGAGCCTGTCGGCGCCCGACCCGGCGTAGCCGGCGCCGCGATGTCGGTGACTGCTGCGATGATGTCGGTATGGATGAGACAACCAGGGATCCGGGCAGGACCCTGAGCCGGCGGGAGGCCTCCGACGCCGTCAGCGAGCTGGGGTGGCGGTACATCCTGGGTCTTGTGCGCGCGTCCGTGCCGGTGGGCTCCCTGGTCCAGGCGGGCGCCGTCGCCGCGCGGGCGCTGGCGGCGGCCGGTCCCGACGCCGATGAGCACCTGTGGATGGACGTCCGCCGAGACAGGGTGGTCCTTACCCTGCAGTCGCTGGCTAGCGCGAACGTGACAACGCGCGATATCGAGCTCGCCCACCGGATCTCCGCGGCTGTGAGCGAGCTCGGGCTGCGGACGGACGCCGATATCGGGGAGGGCGCCCCGCGATCGGTCCAGGTGCTGGAGATCGCCATCGACGCGCTCGACATCGCCTCGGTCCGCCCGTTCTGGAAGGCGGTGATGGGCTACGGCGACGAGGCAGGAGCGTCGGGCCCGGAGGACCCGCTCATCGACCCGGTCGGGCAGTGCCCGGCGATCTGGTTCCAGCAGATGAGCGCCCCCCGCCCGCAGCGCAACCGCATCCACTTCGACGTCTCCGTCCCGCATGACGAGGCACAGCGCCGGATCCACGCCGCGCTCGACGCCGGCGGCGTGGTCGTCTCCGACGCGCGTGCTCCCGCCTTCTGGGTGCTGGCCGACCCCGAGG
>WNGA01001500.1_pt1 | contig 35888 bp, 39 predicted proteins | sample 5400061 | NCBI WGS metagenome assembly WNGA01 (sample SAMN13153366, study PRJNA577476) | soil metagenome | isolation source: 100 cm soil or saprolite under grassland replicate 2 | place: USA:California | collected 2016-06-15
AACGGGGCCGTGCGGCTCGGCCGGGACGCCGCGGGTCCCGTGGTCGACCCGCTGGACCGGTGGTGGTATGGCGCGGCAATCGACCGGACGCTGTTCCGGCAGAGCCTGCTGCTCGTCGGCGAGGTGTACGCGGGTCGCGCCGTCGCTCGTGCCCCCGTAGAGGTCGACGCTTCGCTCGGCCTCCGCTGGCAGTGGCGCCCAACCGCCGTGGTCGACGTGGGCGTCGCTCGCCGGCTGCGCGAGGGCCTTGGGCCGGATTACGCCGTGACGCTCGGCATTTCGAACGCGTTCGCGATCGCGGGGCTCATGCCCCGGCGTCGTTGAGGGGGACCCATGCGGAAGACTCTTCTTGCCCTGGTCGCGCTCGTTGCCGCGACGGGCGTGGCGCTCGGCGCCCAGGATCGACGCAACGAGCAGTTCTACTACCCGGGCTCCTTCAACTGGTCGTTCCTCAGCGCCTACCCCGAGGCGGCCCGACTCTTCAATGCCTTCGACTACGGGCATGCGGTGCTGTACGAGCGCCTCTACACGCGTCTAGACTCAGCCGGCGCGGCGGCGGCGTTGGAGAAGGAATACCGGTATCTCACCATGGATCTTCTCGTGCGGCCGCCACGCTTCGCGGTCGCCGAAGAGGTTGTCGAGCCGGCGTACGCGAAGCTCGCCTGGCGCGCCAAGCTGATGTTCGACTGGGCGCACGTGCTGCACCGCCAGATCTACGATGTGTATGCGGACGAGAAGATCGCCGGGGCGCAGAAGGACTCGCTCATCGACCGTCTGACGGATTACTACCTCCGCCGAAGGGACATCGCGTTTGCGCCGGTCCCCAAGTCCATGGCGCTGATGGACGAGCAGTACTACAGCCAGGTGTTCCGGAGGCGGTTTCCCAAGTTCAACGGCCTCATCTGGGCCTATCACTGGCTGCAGGTCGGCCTGTACGAGCCATTCATCGCCGGGCGCACGGCGGACGAGAGGAAGGCCGGCGTGCAGGCCGCGGTGGCTCGGTTCTGGCAGATGCTCCGGGACCCGCCGGGCAGCATGCCCCACGTCATGCCCATGACGGCCACTGTCGCGCCGGAGTTCACGAGGCGCCATCCGCGAGCGGCCGCGATCTTCGACAACCTGCACATGATGCACGACATCATCTCGGACGTGCTGGCCGCCGACACTGTGCCGCGGGAGAAGAAGCGCGAGGTGATCTACACGGCCCTGGCTGAGTTCCGGGATACGACGCGCAACGTCATGACGCATGACGACTGGCTCATGATGGGTCACCACATGGGTGGGATCGAGGCGATGGGTGGCCCAGCGACCGGACTGCTCGCGACCTCCGCATCGGCTGCGCCGACGGCCGCGATGCCGACGATGCCGGGGATGGACATGGGACATGGCGAGGGCGGCGCCCGGATGTCGGATCAGGAGGCGGTGCGTCGCGTGGTCGAGGCCGTGGCGACGTTGTCCCAGGCGAAGGACGTGGCCGGCCTGGACACCCTGTTCGCCCCCGATGCCTGGGTCCGCATCATCGAGGGCCCGGGTGTCAATAACGGCTGGGTCGACTACCGCGACCACCACTTGAAACCCGAGCTCGCGGAGCTCGGCGAATTCCGCTACCGCTTTTACGGGGTCGAACCCCAGGTGCGCGGGGCGGTAGCGTGGGCCCCGTTCCGCTACGAGCTGGGGGCGCACACGCCCGAGGGCCATGTGGAGGTGGAAGGCCGGGGCACCGCCGTGCTCGAACGACGCGGCGGAAAATGGCTGATCGTGCACCTGCATACATCCGGGCGTCGGAAGGCCCCTTGACGTATCAACATACTTTGATATATTAAGCACCATGTCCGCGACGACCGCTCCCGTGATTGGCCGCGCAGCGCGCCTGTTCCACGCGCTCTCGGACGAGACCCGGCTCGAGATCGTGCGGCTGCTATCGCACGGCGAGCGCTGCGTGTGCGAGCTGCAGAACGTGCTCGACGCAGCGCAGTCACGGCTCTCGTTCCACCTGAAGACCCTGAAGGACGCCGGGCTGGTAAGCGACCGGCGCGAAGGGCGCTGGATCTATTATGCCTTGAACCGCGACGCGCTCGACGAGATCGCCGAGTTCGCTTCCGAAGTGAAGCCGGGGAAGCACGCCGGGAGCTGCGCGCGCGCGTGCTGCAGCTAGGTGGTTTTTTGTGTCCTACATATCAATATTTATTGATAAGGAGCGGTGAACCAATGAACGGCGGCGAGATCAAACAGACGGTGAGAGAGAAGTACGGACAGGCCGCGCTCCGCGTTTCCGGCGGCGAGCGGGGGAGCTGTGGAGAGACTGGCAGCTGCGGCTGCGATCCCGTCAGCTCGAACCTTTACGATGCCGCGGAGACGGCTGCGCTTCCCGAGGGGGCGGTGCTCGCCTCGCTCGGCTGCGGCAATCCGACCGCCCTCGCCGAGCTGCACGAAGGGGAAGTGGTGCTCGACCTGGGATCCGGTGGTGGGATCGATGTCCTGCTGTCGGCAAAACGCGTGGGCCCGACGGGGAAGGCCTACGGCCTCGACATGACGGACGAGATGCTCGCCCTGGCGCGCGAGAACCAACGCAAGGCTGGGGTCTCGAACGTCGAGTTCCTGAAGGGAGACATCGAACAGATCCCCCTACCGGACGCTTCGGTGGACGTCATCATCTCGAACTGCGTGATCAACCTCTCGGCCGACAAGCGCCGGGTGCTGCAGGAGGCCCATCGGGTGCTCAAGCCGGGCGGCCGGTTCGCCGTGTCGGACGTCGTGGTGCGGGGCGAGCTGCCGTCGGCGGTGCGCCGCAGCATGGAGGCCTGGGTCGGGTGCGTCGCGGGCGCTCTGGAGGAAGAGGAGTTCAAGGTCCTGCTCGCGGAGCAGGGGTTCGAGCAGATCAGCATCGAGCCCACGCGGATCTACCAAATCGACGACGCGAAGGCGTTGCTCCAAGGCGCCGGACTCGACGTGGAGGTGCTGGCGCGGGAGGTCGATGGCTGCGTGATGGGGGCGTTCGTGCGGGCGCGGAAGCTGCTCGCGTAGGCCCGTGTTCCGCGTCCTCTTCGTCTGCACCGGCAACTCGGCGCGCAGCCAGATGGCCGAAGCCCTCCTCAACTGGAAGGGCAGAGGACGATTCCAGGCCGAGAGCGCCGGATCACGCCCCGCCGATCGGGTGAATCCTCACGCGATCGAGACGCTGCGTGAATACAGCATTCCATGGTCCGGACACGCCCCACGCGGCATCGACGGGTTGGAGCGGGAGCCGTGGGACTTCGTGGTCACGGTATGCGACCGTGCCAAGGAATCGTGCCCGATCTTCCCGGGCCAACCAGTTCTTGCGCACTGGGGCATGCCGGATCCCGCCGAGGTCGAGGGTGATCCGGGGGCCAAGCAAGCGGCGTTCCGGGATGCCTTCCTCCTGATCAGTCGGCGGATCGATCTGCTGCTGGCGCTCCCGCTCGAGAAGCTCGAGCGGCTCGCGCTCGAAGCCCGGCTCCGGGCGATCGGCAATACGACCGGGGAAAGCACCGGATAGCGCACCGGCCGGCGGAGCCGTATTACTAGGTCACACCTGGATCAGCAACCCGTCATTCCTCCAGGAGGTGGCCTGTGAAATCGACCCCCGTTCTTCCGCTGCACGCCGCGTTCCTGGTCGTCGCACCCATCGTCCCGTTATTCGCGCAACAGACCGGTACCGTCTCGGGGACCGTGGTGGTCACCGAGTCGGGCGCGCCGCTCGCCGGGGCGAGCGTGGTGGTCGTCGGGACGGCGCGGAGCGTCCTCACCAACGAAAAGGGACAGTATCACCTGAGCGTGCCGGCCGGAGCGCACAGCGTGCGGGCCCGGCTCATCGGGTACGATGCGGCGGAGCAGCGCGTCGTGGTGCCCGCGGGGCAGACGGTCAGCGTCGATTTCAAGCTCACCGCGACGCCGCTCTCCCTCAACGAGATCGTGGTGGTCGGCGCCCGCACATCACGTACGGCGGTCGAAACCCCGGTGCCGGTGGACGTCATCACCGCGCAGGAGGTGATCGAGACCGGCCACACCGAGGTGAACCAGATCCTCGCGACGCTCGCGCCGTCGTTCAACGCATCGCACCAGACCATCGCCGACGGCTCCGACCACATCAATCCCGCGAGCCTGCGCGGCCTCGGCCCCGACCAGGTGCTCGTGCTGGTCAACGGCAAGCGGCGGCACTCGCCGGCGCTGGTGCACGTCAACGGGACGTTCGGCCGGGGGACCGTGGGCGTGGACCTGAACGCGATTCCCGCGGCGGCGATCGAGCGCATCGAGGTGCTGCGCGACGGCGCCGCCGCCCAGTACGGCTCCGACGCGATCGCGGGGGTGATCAACATCGTGCTGAAGAAACAGACGGAGCGTCTGGAGGCGAGCAGCACCGTGGGCACGACGCCGGGCGGCACCGCCTTCGGGGATATCACAGACAAGCACGACGGCGACCAGGTGAAGGCCGACGCCAACTACGGCTTCGCCATCGGAGACCGGGGCTTCTTCAACGTGACGGCGGAGTACCTCGACCGAGGGGCGACGAACCGTGCCGCCCCCTGGTCGGCAGACATCTTCCCCGGGGTGATCGGCACGGCGGCCACCGATGCCGAGCTCGCGGCGCGGGGCCTCACGCGTCAAGACTTCACGATGCACGTCGGCCAGGCTGAGGCGACGTTCGGGACTGCGTTCTTCAATACGATGGTCCCGCTCGGGGAGAACGCGGAGTTCTACAGCTTCGGCGGCTTCTCCTCGCGCGACGGCCGTGCGGGCGCCGTCTTCCGTTTGCCGAACCAAGGGGACCGGGTCGTACCGCAGATCTTCCCCAACGGCTTCCTGCCTTTCATCAACACCGGGGTCGTCGACCGCTCGCTCGCCGCCGGCGTGCGCGGCACCACGCGCGGTTGGGACGTGGACTTCAGCCTGACGAACGGCCGCAACGAGTTCCAGTTCATCATCGACAACACGGTGAACGCCTCAATGGGCGCGGGGAGTCCCACCACTTTCGACGCGGGCCGTCTCGCGTTCTCCCAGACGACGGGCAACCTCGACCTGGTGCGGCCGCTTGGCGTCGGCGGACTCAAGTCCGTGTCGTTCGTCACGGGTGCCGAATTCCGGGTTGAGAACTACCGCATCGAAGCTGGAGACGCCGCCTCGTGGGAACTCGGCGTCCTGACCGACACCGGCAGGGTCTACGACACGACCAGCACCGGTGCACCGAAGCTGCCCGGTTCGCAGGGGTTCCCTGGGTTCCAGCCGGCGAATGAAGTGGATCGCTCGCGCACAAGCCTCAGCGTGTACGCTGGGCTCGAGAGTCAACTGAGCAGCCGGGTCACGCTCGACCTGGGCGGTCGATACGAGAACTACAGCGACTTCGGCAGCACGGTGATCGGTAAACTGGCGGGGCGCTACGAGATCGTGCCGAACGTCGCGGTGCGTGCCGCCGTCAGCACCGGTTTCCGAGCGCCGTCGCTGCAGCAGGTGTGGCTCAACAATGTGAGCACGCAGTTCGTCGTGAACCCGATCAGTGGCCAGCTCGAGCCCCAAAACGTCCTAACCAGCAACAACCAGAGTCGGGTCACAAAGGCTTTTGGGATCCCGGACCTCACCGAGGAGACGTCGGTCAACCTCAGCGCCGGCATCACTGCCCGGCCGAGGAGCAACCTGTCGCTGACCGCCGACGTCTATCGGATCTCGATCGACGACCGGGTCGTCATCACCAGTCAATTCCGGAACACCGATACGATCGTCGCACGCATCCTCTCCCCGTTCCAGAACCAAGGGGTGACCACCGCCCAGTTCTTCGCTAACGCGGTCGACACCAGAACGACGGGGGTGGACCTCGTCGCGGCCTATGCACGGACGCTTGGTCGCGGGAACCTTACCCTCACCGGCTCGACGAATTTCACCAAGACCGAGGTGCGGCGCGTGAACGTGCCGCAGGCGATGGTGGATACGTTCCGGACCACGAACCTTGCGTCGATCCGGGACCGTCTCCTCAATCGGGAGGACAGAAACCGGCTCGAAGACGCGCTACCGCGCCAGAAGGGTTCGCTCGCCGCACGCTACGCGCTGGGCCGGTTCGCCGGCCTCGTGCGCGCGACCTACTATGGGCAGATCGAGTACCGCAGCATCGCCGGCGCGGCCGACGACGAGCACTTCGGGGCAAAAACCCTCTTCGATCTCGATCTGTCGTACGAAGTCCAGAACGGAATGCGCCTTGCGATCGGCGGCAACAACATCTTCAACACCTACCCTGACCCGCAGGTCAAGGCGAACAACATCAGCTTCGGCCGGTTCGTCTACAGCCGCCGCGTGACGCAGTTCGGGATGAACGGGGGGTTCTACTACGCGCGGGTGCTGCTGAGCCTGTAAGGGGGGCGATCCGATTCGTGTCGCTATTCCACCCCCCAACGTCAGGAGGTCGCCATGCGCGCGGACTACCGGCGTCGTCCCCTTCCCCCGCTCATGAGAGCCATTACCATCGGAGTCGCACTCGGAGCCGTGCCCCTGTGCCTTGCCGCACAGGGGAAGATCGAGTTCACCCCCTTCGTCGGCCTGTACCTCCCCGCAGCGGACCTGTTCGAGATCAGAGATTTCATTGTGGCCGGCGATAAGGTGACGGGCAAGCAGAAAACGACCGTAGTCTTCGGAGGGCGCCTGGGGGTGTGGGCGACCAATCGCCTCGCGGTCGAGGGCTCGTTCGGCTACGCGCCAAGCAAGGGAGAGGCGACGTACACGGATCCAAGCAACGTGACATCACGCTCGGATACGTCGGGTCACATCATCCTCGCGAGTGGTCGGGTCCTGGTGGGGTTCGGGCCCACCGGCGGGAAGACCTCGTGGCACCTCGTCCTCGGCGGTGGAATCGTCGCCCACGGTGGGCCCGCGTACGACGGCGCGAGCGGCACGACGGACTTCGGCGGGATCGCGGGGATCGGCGCGAGGTTCAAGGTCGGGGGATCGATGGCGGTGCGGCTTGACGTCGAAGACAACCTCTTTTCCGCGCAGTTCAAGGACGACGCGAGCGGCGTCGAATCGGCGTCGAAGTTCCAGAACGACATTGTCATTCTCGTCGGGCTCGCCGTCCCGCTTGGCGGCAAGTAGCGTCGTTGGGCAGGGGTCGACGCCGTCAGCCCTGATCGAGCGGCCGTCGCCACAGCGACGACCCGAAGGCCAAGGTGGCCACGATGACATTGGCCACGATTATCGGGAGGGAGTGGATCAGCACGCCGTAGGTCGCCCACGCCAGGGCGGCGACCCCCTGCACGCGGCGGAGCGTCGTCGCTCCCTTACAGAAGTATGAGCTCGCGAAGATGGCCGTCGCGAGCCACCCGATCAGGTCAGGCATCGCGCCCCCCGCGCCCCCGGCTCACGCGAGCAGTGGCGGCGCCGCGTCCGTCTCCCGGATCGTAAGGAGATCCGTCTGCACCTTGTCCCACTCCTGGAGCACGAGCCCGCGGGACTCGAACAATGCATGAATGCCGCCCGCGTCCATGCCGACGATGTCTTCCAGGATCGGCACCAGCACGCTCACGGCGTCGTCGCTCAGGACGGTGCGCTTGGCAATCTGCGCGAGGTACTTGTTCTCGGACACCGCGATCGTGAGTCCGTTCAAGCGGTTGACGTGCAGCATCACGTGAATGTCGGAGCTGCCGTCGCCCACGTAGATCACCCGGTCGTGCCCCACCGGCAGGAGCGCGCGGAGCTCCTCGAGTAGGGCCACCTTGCCGTATCCGGCTGTGACCCGCTCGATCGACTTGATCTCGCCGGACGCGCGATCGTAGTTGAACCGCGTTCCATAGATATGATCGGGCGGGACGATGCCGTCCAGCGCCGACTGGATCACCTCCTGGGGAGCCGCGGAAATGACGTAGAACGCGAAGTCATACCCGTCCAGCTCGCCGAGCAGGCGCGGGAGCAGGCTCAGGTTCTGCTTCAGACGGACCCGCTTGCCCACCTCGACGAGGTGCTCTTTCCTCACGCGCCGGTACTCCGGATCGTGGAGCAGCAGGTACGCCAGCTCCGCCCCTTGCTGCACCAGGTGGATGCGCGACAGCCCCGCCGTCTTCTCGCGAAAATCGGAAATGCCCAGCAGCTCGCTCAGGACGATCCCCGAGTCGTTGAAGCTGAGGGTTTGGTCGAAGTCGCTCGCCAGCAGATATCGCTTCATCGGTCGTGCCTCGTCGTCGTTCGTCGATAGAAAATCAACGCCCCCCGCCGGGGACAGCTCCGGAGGGGGGCGTTGGCACACGATGGTGCCACCCAACGGGCCGGCTCGCTCAGGGACTCGCCCAGCGGCAATTGCAGTTGAACACCGAGTTAGGCATCCTGGGTTCCAGTCTCGCGGGTTCTGATACGCACTCTAGACATGACCGTCGCATGTGTCAAGGAGCGAGCTGGCGCAGCACGTACTCGAGGATCCCGCCGTGGCGGTAATACTGCAGCTCCTGCGGCGTGTCGATGCGCACGGTCACCGTGAATTGCGCGCTCGAGCCGTCCGCGCGGGTCGCCTTGACCACGAGCTCCTTGCCACGCGGGAATCCTTCCGAGAGCACGGCGGCGAGCCCCGTGATCTCGAACACTTCTTTTCCGGTCAGTCCCACATTCTCCGGCGTCTCGTTGGGGAGGAATTGGAGCGGCAGGATTCCCATCCCCACCAAGTTCGAGCGGTGGATCCGCTCGTAGCTCTGCGCGATCACCGCGCGCACCCCGAGCAGCCGGGGGCCTTTCGCCGCCCAGTCGCGCGACGAGCCCGAGCCGTACTCCTTCCCCGCGATCACGATGAGGGGCACGCCCTCGGCCTGGTATTCCACCGAGGCGTCGTAAATCGCCATCTGCGCTCCGTCGGGGAGGTGCAGCGTGACCGGTCCCTCCGTCCCCGGCGCGAGCAGGTTCTTGAGCCGCACGTTGGCGAACGTGCCGCGCACCATCACTTCGTGATTGCCCCGGCGCGCGCCGTACGAGTTGAAGTCTTCTGGCTTCACGCCGCGGCCGATCAGGTACTGGCCGGCGGAGCTGGTCTTGCGGATGGAGCCGGCGGGCGAGATGTGGTCGGTGGTGATGCTGTCGGCCAGGAGGCACAGCACCCGCGCCCCGCGGAGGTCCGTGACCGGCGCCGGCGTCCGCGGCATGCCGTCGAAGTACGGCGCCCGGCGGATGTAGGTCGAATCGGGCTCCCAGGCGAACCGATCGCCCGCGGGGACGGGAAGCCCGCGCCAGCGCTCGTCCCCCGTAAAGACCTCACCGTACTGCTTGTGGAACATCGCCGACTTGATGGACGAGCGGACCACGTCGTCCACTTCTTTGGCCGACGGCCAGATGTCGCGCAGATAGACGGGCTTCCCGTCCTTGCCCGTCCCGAGCGGCTCCGACTGGAGATCGAGATCGATCCGCCCCGCGAGCGCGTACGCCACGACCAGCGGCGGGGACGCGAGGTAGTTCGCCCGCACTTCCTGCTGGATCCTTCCCTCGAAGTTGCGGTTGCCGGAGAGCACCGCGCACACCACCAGCTCCCCTTCGGCGACCGCGGCCGAAACGGCCTCAGGCAAGGGCCCCGAGTTGCCGATGCAGGTCGTGCAGCCGTAGCCCACGAGGTGGAACCGCAGCTGCTCGAGATAGCGCATCAGGTCGGCCTGCCGGAGATAGTCCGTCACGACCTTCGAGCCGGGCGCGAGGCTGGTCTTCACCCACGGTTGCGCCTTGAGGCCCTTCTCCACCGCCTTCTTCGCCACGAGGCCCGCGGCGATCATCACCGACGGATTCGACGTGTTGGTGCAGCTCGTGATCGCGGCGATCACGACGGAGCCGTGCTGCAGTTTGCAGTCGACGCCGTCGAGCTGGAGATCGACGTGGGTGCGGCGCCGAGGCGGCGCTTCCACGACCGTCGCGACGTGGCCTCCCTCCGCCTCCCAGCGACCTGAGTTCACGACCGGCGCGATCGGCGACGTGGGCTTGACCAGCGACGGGAGCGCGAGATGGAAGTTCCGGGGCAGATCACTGAGCGAGACCCGGTCCTGCGGCCGCCGCGGCCCGGCCAGGCTCGGTTCGACGATCGAGAGGTCGAGCGAGAGGGTATCGGAGTATACGGGCTCCGCCGCGGCGCCGGAGTGGAAGAGCCCCTGCTCCTTCACGTACGCCTCGACCAGCTGCACCTGCTCCTTCGGCCGGCCGGTGAACTCGAGGTAGCGCAGGGTCTCCTGATCCACCGGGAAGATGCCCACGGTGGCGCCGTACTCGGGCGCCATGTTGCCGATGGTCGCGCGGTCGGCGAGGGGCAGGGTGGCGATCCCGGGACCGTAGAACTCGACGAACTTTCCCACCACGCCCTTCTTGCGCAGCATCTCGGTCACGGTCAGCACGAGGTCGGTCGCGGTCGCGCCTTCGCTGAGCTTGCCGGTGAGCCGAAAGCCCACGACCTGGGGGATCAGCATCGAGACCGGCTGCCCCAGCATCGCGGCTTCCGCCTCGATTCCCCCCACACCCCAGCCGAGCACGCCGAGTCCGTTGATCATCGTGGTGTGCGAGTCGGTGCCCACGAGCGTGTCGGGATAGGCTTGCGGCATCGAGCCTTGGCGACCGTCCGTCGTAAAGACGACCCGTGCCAGGTACTCGAGGTTCACCTGGTGCACGATCCCGGTGTCGGGCGGGACGACGCGGAATCCCTGGAACGTCCGCTGCGCCCACCGCAGCAGGGCGTACCGCTCGCGGTTGCGCTGGAACTCGAGGTCGGCATTCACCTGGAACGCGGTGGGCGTGCCGAACTCGTCCACGATCACGGAGTGGTCGATCACCAGCTCGGCCGGGAGCAGCGGGTTGACCAGTCGTGGGTCGCCGCCTATGCCCTGCATCGCGTCGCGCATGGCGGCGAGGTCCACCACCGCCGGCACGCCGGTGAAGTCCTGCATGAGGACGCGCGCCGGCATGAACGCGATCTCGTCGTCGGGCGTCTTCTTCGGGTCCCAGCGTGCCAGGCGCTCGATTTCCGCCGGTGCCACCGTGCGCCCGTCCTCACGGCGCAGCAGGTTTTCGAGCAGGATTCGGAGCGAGTACGGGAGGCGAGCGACGGGGAGGCCGCGCCGCTCGAGCGCGTCGAGGCGGAAGATTTCGAAGGTGCCGCTGGCGGTCTTGAGCGGCGCCCGGGCCCCAAAACTGTTCGTCGTCGTCATTCCACGACCTTCACGCCCGCGACGAAGTACTCGGTCTCTCCGAAACAGCTCGTCGGAATGCCCATGTGCTGTTTGTAGGTCAGCGCCACGCGCTTGCCCATGGCCTGGTTGATGCGCGCGGCGACGGAATCGTCCCGTACGGTGAAGTAGAACTTCTCCGACATCGTCCCCGGGATGGAGACGAGAGCCAGCTCGCCCTCCCAGGTCTTACAGATCCACCCCTTCTTCGAAAACTTCTGCACGTAGCCGGCGCGCTCGCCGCTCGAGTAGGTCCACGTCAGGGACGTCCAGGTGTAGAGCGCGAACAGCAGCGCGGACACGATCACCACGGCAGCGATGATGAGCTTGTGCGCACGGGAGAGCGTCAGGTTCACGAGGGAAAGCTAAGGGTGGAGGAACCAATGCGGAATGCGGAGTGCGGAATGCGGAATGGCAAGGCCGGGTTCGATCCCCGACGCGAGCCGTCCGATGCGACCCGCGCGCGATCCATTCTGCATGCCGAATTCCGCATTCCACATTCAAGTCACCTCGTAATGCTCGGTCTTGTACGCGACGAAACCGCGCCTTTCGTAATTGGGTAGCGCATGCGGATGATCGAGCGTGCACGTGTGCAGCCACACGCGCGAGGGCCCGAGTGCCCAGGCATCGCGTACCGCGCACGAGAGGAGATGCTTGCCGAGGCCCTGGCCGATTGCGCCCGGGAGGAGCCCGAAGTAGGCGATCTCGACGGAGCCGTCCTCCGGCACCCGGCGCAGCTCGTACCAGCCCGCGAGCGCGCCGCCGCGCCGCGCGACGTGCAGGGTGATCTCGGGCTGCCCGAGGTGGGCGCGGATCTCCTCGTCGGTCCAGTCCCAGCGGTCGCGCCAGTGGTAGGCCTCGCCGACCCTGCGGTAGCACTCGCGATACAGTGCGGGCGTAGGCCGCTCGACCGGCTCGACGGTGAGGCCGGGAAAGTCATCGAAGGCCGCCCGGAACTGACCAGGACTCTTCAGGTCGAGGTACGTGCGCGTCGCTTGCACATCACCCTCTTGCAACTTGGCGTCGTGCCGTCGTGGCGTCTATCTTTTCCCCATGACCTTCAACAAGATGGGCACCGTTCCCCTCCCGCTCGCGCTGCACCTCGCGAGCTACACGGTACTCGGACTGTTCTGCTTCTTCGCGGGATCGGTCAATTTGATCGACCCCGTCAAGATCCCGCACGGCCTGATGTTCCTCGCCGTGTGCGGGTTCAGCTGGGGTTACGTCTTCGGCATCCTGATGGCGCGGAAGGAGGTCGTGATGCTCGGCTTCCTCGCGAGCGCCGCCTGGCTCGTCGTAGCCGCCGTCGGGGCCGCCCGATTCGGGTTCGACTGGCGCCTCACGGCGCTGCTGGTGGCCCTCGGCGCCTCCGGGCTGGTCGTGCTCGGGCTGTACCGCACCCGTATCCTGGCGCACTGAGCGCAGGCTCAGCCGATCTTGCTCGTCTCCAAGTTCTCGGGGGCTGCCGGCAGCTCGACCACGAACCGCGCGCCGCCGAGCTCCGAGTCCTCGAGCCAGATCTTCCCCCCGACTTCGGTCACCACGCGCTGGCAGATCGCGAGGCCGAGGCCCGTGCCCTCGTCGGGGCCTTTGGTGGTGAAAAAGGGATCGAAGATACGACCCCGGATCTCCCGGGGAATGCCCGGTCCCGAGTCGTCCACCGTCAACCGGACCCATCCCTCGCGCGCCTGCGTCCGGAGCTGCACGATCGCGGGCTTCCGGCCCCGCACCACGTACTCCGCATTGGTGACGAGATTGATCACCACCTGCTGCAGCTCCTGACCCAGGCCCAACACGGCGGGCGCGGACTGGTCGAGCGTCGTGCGAAACTCGACACTCTCGGCGCGCAGCACCCGTTGGCGGATTTCAGCCACGTCGTGCACCAGGTCGTTGATCTGGACCCGCGTCGGGGTCGTGTCGGCGCGCCGGGCGAGCCGCAGCAGGCTGCGGACGATGCGCGCGGCACGGTCCACCTCGCGGGTGATGGTCGCCGCGGTGGTGCTGGTGTCGGGATCCTTGCTGGCCCGGCCGAGCAGCTCCGCCTCCATCCGGATCGCCGCGAGGGGGTTGTTCACCTCGTGCGCCACGCCGCTCGCGATCTCGCCCACGGTCGCGAGCTTCTCGCGCGCGATCAGCTCGCGCTGCGCGCGCAGCTCGTCGGTCCGGTCGTATAGCGCGACCAACAGGTTGTCCGGTCCGACGCCCGAGAGCCCGGTGATGGTGCAGTCGCAGATGCGGCGATCGCCGGACGGCTGCGTCACGAGCACCCGGCCGTGCCACGGGGAGCCGTCTCGTGGCCGCGCCAGCACGAGGTGCAGCGAGATCTCGCTGGGGGACAGGCCGAGCGCCTCCAGGTGCGTCCCGAGCGCCTGTGCTTCGGACGGGATGCCCAGCAGGCGGCACGCGGCCTGGTTGAGCTGCTGGACGCGGCCGCTTCGCTCCACCAGCGCCATCGGCAGCGGGCTGCCGTCCACCATGGCATGGGCCCGCTCCGCCGCGGCGCGCGCGCCGCTCACCGCTTCAGAGAGCTCGAGCCCGCCCGCGATATAGGCCGCCACCGCGGTGAGGTACTGGAGCTCCATGAGCGTGAAGGGGAGCGGCTCCTCCGCTCCCGTGCGCAGGTAGCGCACCACGCCGACCGCGCCCGCGACGCCGCGCGACGTCCGCAGGGGTGCGATCATCGTGGCCCGCGCCATCCCGGAAGGGGAGAGCCCCCGCTGGGCGTCCGCTTCGCTCAGGATGTTGTCGGTGAGAAACGGCTCCCCGGTGCGGATCACGCGCCCCGTGGCGCTGGCGTCGATCGCGATCTCCGCGCCCTCGAGCTCCACGCATTGCCCCACCGTGGACGCCACGCGCAGCGTGTCGGCGTCGACGCCGCGCAGCGCGACATACGCGCCCTGGGCATCGACCAGGCTCGTGACGCTCTGAAGCGTGTAGCGGAGCAGCAGCTCGCGCTCCGGCGCGGCCAAAAGCCAGCGCGACAGCTCCACCAGGAACGTGCCGAGCCGGCGCTCGCGCTCGAGCCCGCTGCGACGCGCCACCATCACGGCCAGGTGCGTCGCGATCTCGATCGTGGAGCGCAGGACCTCGCCCGGGAAGCCGGCCAGGAGCCCCTCGAAGCGCGCGGTCACGTGCCGCCCCTCGGCGTCGTGGTAGTCCGTGAGGAAGGTCTCGCCGTCCTTCCCCGATGCGCCCGCCTCGAGGGTGCCCGATTCGTTCAGTCCCTTGTACGTCAGCTGGACGCGCCCGCCCCCGGACCACTCACTCAAGATCTCGGTGGCGCTCTGCCAGAAGGCGCGGGTCTGCTTTGCTTTCCCGGCCTCGGTCAATAACCTCCGGATCGGGTCGATCATGAACGACGTGGAGGAAGGGCGTGGAGCGACAACGTGGAGGGAAAACGTGGAGGGCAGGTTGCGCGGCGATCGGGGCTGGGCCGCCGCGAAACGATCGTCGCTCTCGAAAACAGAACCGCGCTCGTTCTCAAGATGATCGTCAGATTGTGCGACAACCCGCCGCCCGATCGTTGAGGTTCACGCCGTCCCTCCACGCCTATCCTCCACGTTTCCCCTCCACGCATTTCCTCTTACGCCCTTATGGATTAGTCGGTCGAATGTCGACTTCGCTGATCATGGCCCGATCCGACACCGTCAGCGTGGACAGCACGGCATGCGCCACGTCGTCGGCCGTGAGTGCGCGATCGCGATTGGGGCGCACGCGCTCCCGCTTGTCCATGAACGGCGTCGCCACGGAGCCCGGGCAGATCGCCACGACGCGGAGGCCGTGCTTGCGCACCTCGAGCATCAGGCTCTTGGAGAAGCCGAGCACGGCGTGCTTGGATGCGCAATACGCCGTGCCGCCTTCGACGCCGTTCTTCCCAGCGAGCGACGCGATGTTCACGATGGTGCCGCTCCCGGCGTCCAGCATGCGCTGGAGGAACGCCCGCGTGACGAGATAGAGGGAGCGCACGTTTACGCCCATCGTCTCGTCCCAGTCCTCGAGCGAAAGCTCCACGAGCGGCCTGAACCGTCCGATCCCGGCGTTGTTCACGAGCACCTGCGGCACGCCCCGCTCCCTGGTCACGAACGCGGCGAAGGCATCCACACAGGCCGGGTCGGACACGTCGCACGGCATGCCGATGGCGTCGATGCCCTCCGCCTTCAGGTCGCGCGCCGTGGCGTGTACATTGGCCTCGGTGCGCGCGCAGATGGCCACTCGCGCGCCCGCCCGCCCCAGTGCGAACGCCGTAGCACGCCCGATTCCTTCGGTCGCGCCGGTCACGACGGCGAGCGAGCCGGCAAGGTCCATAGGCAGAGGAATATACGGCGCCCCGGGGCGCGCGGCGCGGGAACCGCGCGGCGTTGTACTGGGATATGAGGAGGGCTAGGGCCATGAACGCAGCAGCCGTGCTCGTGTCCGACGAGACGGTCGTCCCACTCCACACTGCACCCCGCTCCCCGGCGCCGGGCGAGGACGAGATCCTCGATGCTTACTCCCGGGCCGTGACCGGAGCAGCTGAAAGAGTCGGTCCCGCCGTCGTGAGCGTGGAGGTGCGACACAAGGTCGAGCGGCGCGGCCGCGCGGCGCGGGAAGTGCCGGGCAAGGGCTCGGGGTTCGTGTTCACGCCCGACGGGTTCGTCCTGACGAACAGCCACGTGGTGCATGACGCCACGCGGATCGAAGTCGCCTTCGCCGACGGCCGCCCGGTGGCGGCGGAGCTCGTGGGGGATGACCCCGACACCGACCTGGCCGTGATCCGGGTCCCGCCCGTCTCGCTCACCGTCGCCGAGTTCGGCGACTCGGCCGCCCTGCGGGTCGGTCAGCTGGTGGTCGCCATCGGTAACCCGCTCGGATTCCAGAGCACGGTCACCGCGGGCGTCGTGAGCGCGCTGGGCCGCTCGTTTCGCTCGGTGGGTGGGCGCCTGATCGACGACGTGATCCAGACCGACGCGGCCTTGAATCCGGGCAACTCCGGCGGGCCGCTGGTGGACGCGCGGGGCCGCGTGGTCGGCGTCAACACCGCGGTGATCCTTCCCGCCCAGGGGATCTGCTTCGCCGTGGGGATCAATACGGCGAAGGTCGTGACCGGTCAGTTGATCCGGCATGGCAAGATCCGCCGCGGCCGGATCGGGGTCGCGGGGCAGAACGTCCCCCTGCTCCGGCTCGCGCAGCGGGCGCTCGGGATCGACGCGAAGAGCGGCGTGCTCGTGACCGGGGTGGAGCCGGACAGCCCGGCCTCACGCGCGGGGGTCGCTTCAGGGGACATCATCATCGGCTTCGACGGGCAAGGTGTATCGGGAATCGACGACCTGCACCGCTTGCTCGTCACCGAGCGCATCGGTGCGCGCACGTCGATCGCGGTGCTGCGCAACGCCGACCGGCTCGAGCTGCCGATCGTCCCGGAGGAGTCCGCAGCTCGGAACGCTTGAGAAAGGAACATCCCATGACCGACGCGAATCCCCTTACCGCGGGTCCGCTCCCTGCCGGGACTCAGGCGCCCGACTTCACGCTCCACAGCGCGCCGGATCAGACCGTCTCGCTGCGTGACTATCGCGGCCAGCCCGTCATCCTGGCGTTTTATCCCGCGGACTGGAGCCCGGTCTGCGGGGACCAGATGGCGCTCTACAACGAGGTCCTGTCCGAGTTCGAGGGCTTCGGCGCCAAGCTCCTCGGCATCTCCGTGGATGGCGTCTGGTGCCACCGGGCGTTCGCTGCCGAGCGCAAGCTGCACTTTCCCCTGCTCGCGGACTTCGAGCCGAAGGGGGCGGTCGCGCGTCGCTACGGGGTGTACCGCAACGATGACGGGTTCACCGAGCGGGCGCTGTTCGTGATCGACGGCGAGGGGACCATCCGCTGGAGCTACGTCTCGCCGATCGGCGTGAATCCCGGCGCGGATGGTATCCTGCGCGCCCTCGATGGGGTCGCCGGCGAGCGGACTGCCGCGTGAGTGGGCGCGACGCGGCCGCAGCCCTGACGCTGCCCGTGGGCAAGCGGGATCACGTCCAGGGCCCGGCGGATGCGGGCGTTACGCTGGTCGAGTACGGCGACTACGAGTGTCCGCACTGCGGCCGCGCTTACCCCATCGTCAAAGGAGTCCAGAAACAGATGGGACGCCGACTGCGATTCGTCTATCGCAATTTCCCGCTACGCGAGAGCCATCCCCACGCGCAGCAGGCGGCGGAGGCCGCTGAAGCCGCGGGCGCCCAAGGGAAGTTTTGGGAGATGCACGACCGGCTGTTCGAGCGCCAGTTCGCCCTCGATGGCGAGTATTTGATCGAATACGCGGGCGATCTGGGTCTCGATGTCGCACGCTTTCGGAAGGAGCTCGGGAGCGGGGAGTACGAGCCCCGGGTGCGGGAGGACTTCCGCAGCGGCGTCACGAGCGGCGTCAACGGGACGCCGACCTTTTTCATCAACGGCGTGCGGCACGACGGCTCCTGGGATCTCGAGCCGCTGCTCGCGGCGCTGGAGGAAGCGATCCCCGCCTGATGCGCGGCTGAAGCCGCGGCTCGGCGCGTACCGCTCAAGCGGCAGAGCGGCGTCAGTTTACTGACACGTGCCGAGTCGCGGGTTCACCCGCGGATCGCGCCAGGGAATCGCTCTGAGTCCGCAACGAATCCCGGGAAGATCGCGGACAGGTCTCGCGCGCCGAGGTGACGCGCCAAGAGCTCGGCGAACAGGTCGCGGAAGTCGGTCGTCACGGCCACGTCCCGGCCCTCGAACCGCTGAGCGGGATCGAGGCCGGGCCACTTTCCCAGCACCCTGCCCCCGTTCACCGGGCCGCCCAACACCAGCATGGCCGTCGCGTGCCCGTGATCGGTGCCCGAGTTCCCGTTCTCCCGCACGGTGCGGCCGAACTCTGACATCGTGAGCACGACCACGTCGCGCATCCGCTCGCCCAGGTCGCGGGTGAAGGCCGCGAGGGCCTGCCCCAGCTCGCCCAATCGGCCCGCGAGCTGTCCCTCGCTCGCCCCTTGGTTGACGTGCGTATCCCACCCGGTCACGTCCGCAAACGCCACCTGCAGCCCGACATCGGCCTTGATGAGCTGGGCGATCTCGAGCAGGGCTTTTCCGAGCTTGCCGCGCGGGTAATCGGCGTCGTTCGCGGGTCGGTACTGGCCGGGGTCCAGGCGCTTGAGCATCTGGACCGCCTCGAACGCCTCTCGGGAGGATGTCGAAAGCAGCCCGGTCGCCGAGCCGGCGTACAGCTCTTCGAAGGCGCGGGTGAGCCGGTCGCGCGCGGCGGGTTGTGGCGCGCGCAGGCCGAACGCCTGCAGGTCGTCGATCGCGAGGCTCGGCGCCGTGCCCGCCAGGATCCGAGGCAGCTGGGGACCGAAGGCGACGGCGCGGAACGGCGTGTCCTGGTGCTCACGGTCGTGCTGGCAGTAGCGGTTGAGCCAACCGTCCGGCGTCGCCTTGACGCCCGGCGTGCCCGACTCCAGGTAGTCCTGTGCATCGAAATGACTCCGAGTTGCGTCCGGGGAGCCGATCGCGTGGATTGCGGCGAGCATTTTCGAATCCCACAGGGGCTTGAGCGTGGCGAGGCGGGGGTGCAGGCCGAAATACCCGTCCAGGTCCAGGACGTCCTTCTCGGGCACGGCGATGCGGGGCCGTTCGCGATAATAGATGGGGTCACCATGGGGGACGATCATGTTGAGCCCGTCCACGGCACCGCGTTGGAAGAGGCAAACCAAGATGCGGCGGTCAGGCAGACGGGCGGACGGCCGGACCGCGAAGGCAGCTCGGGCGAGGAATAACGGATCCAGGCCGAAACTGAAGAGTGCGAGGCCGCCTGCCTTCACGAATACACGTCTCGAAATCGTCATCTTCGTAGCTCCGTCTGTTCAGTCCGCCCGTCCGCCTGACCGGCCGTCGGCCGCTTCATTGCCTCTGAAACTCCGGCCCTCCGATCGCCAAGCCGACGGCGAGGGCACGCGCCTGAAGAGGGTCTTTGACGTCTGACAACTGACGTCTGAGGACTTGCTTCGTGTTCTCGGACATCGTCCCACCCAGAATCTTCTCGTTGACGACACCGATCACTTGGTCGGCGTCTCCTGCAGAAACGATGGAGTCGAGCACGACCGTCACGCCCTGCAGCCTGCCCGCCGCGAGCGCGACGGCGGCGTTCATGCGATCGAGCAGCGCGCCGCTGTTCACCCACGCCGCTTCTCGCTCAGGATACCCGTCGGGAGCGACATGGAGATACAGCGGCTCGCCGAGGCGCGCCACCACCTGCGCCAGGCGGGGCGAGGTGTCGGGCTCGGCGGCGACCGCGCGTGCCGCACTGACCACGAACTCGAGCGGCGTCTTGACCTTGGCGCCCACGTTCTCCAGCGCCCAGAAGTCGGGGCTGTGAAAGATGGCCCGCAGCACTTCGCGCACGTCACCGCCCGAGCGTTTCCACGCTGCCGCGGCGTCGTCCACGCAGCCGTCAGGCGGATCATCGTTCACGAATCGTTGGCACAGTTTGCGGCTCACGTGGTGCATGGTGGCTGGGTGGTTGGCCAGGAGCTTGAGGAGCCGGATCCCTTCGTCCATGTCGTGGCTGCCCTCAAACCTGACGCCCAGTACCTGCTTTTCTCCGCGGTCATGCCCCCAGCCGTGGAACTCGAAGTCCCCGCCCTGTTGGGGACGCTCGATGCTCCAGCCGGTGAGGATGCGCGCGACGTCGATCACGTCCTGCTGGGTGTAGCCGCCGTCGACGCCGAGCGTGTGGAGCTCGAGCAACTCCCGGGCGTAGTTCTCGTTGATCCCCCTGGGTATACGCTTCCTGGCCTGCATTCCCCCTCTCCGCAACGCGGAGAGGGGGCCAGGGGGTGAGGCACCCGGTACCACGCTTTGCCAGTTGTCGAGGTAGAAAAGCATCGCAGGACTCTTCGCGGTGGCGATCAGGAGATCCTCGAACCTGCCCATCGCGCGGGGGCGAATCGTGTGCTCGATATAGTCGGGCGTGAGGAAGCGATCGGCGCCCTTGGCGAAGTAGACGTTGAAGTGATTGGTCCAGAAGTCCACCATGACCTCGTACAGCTGCCGCTCAGAGAACGCGGCGCGGACGACCGCGAGATCCGCGAACTGGATTGCGAGACGCCGGCTTCTCTGGATCACTGGATCGGCCTGTTTCGGTAGGGGCGCAGCATGCTGCGCCCCTACACTGTCGAAACCCTCCGCCGTCCCCCCTGACGCGCGCTTGCGCTCCCGCCGCTCGCGCTGCGCTGCGGTGTACATGGCGGCGAGATCGCCGCGGTCGTACTCGAGGATCTGGAATCGGCGCTCGCGCTCGGCGAGACGCTGGTTGTCGATCCCTTCGGGCGAGAGCTGGCGGTCGATCCAGCGCATCACCCCCTCGGCGGCCACACGTGGTACGTCGCCGGGCCGAGGTCCGTACGCGAGGCGGTTCAGGGCGTGGAACGCCGAGTCCTCTGGGGTGAGGGCGGTTCCCGGCATGGCGGATTGTAGGGGCGCAGCATGCTGCGCCCCTCCGATGAGCAGGCAGAAGCCCGGGACCAGGAGACCGCGCCAAACGACTTGGTTTTTCATGCGGTTATATTGACGCACCGTCCCTTGGAGAAGTTAAGGTCGTGACGGCCTCGACGCCCCGCTTCACCCCGCACAGCATCGTACCGCGGGCCAGGAGCCCGCTTTCCGGGTCCGACGGCAAGCCGCCGACCTGGTCGGAGCGGCTGCAGGCCCTCAAGTACGTGCCGCCCCTCCTCAAGCTCGTCTACCAGACCCACCGCGGCTACACCGTCGCGATCCTCGCCCTCCGCATGCTCCGCTCGTTCATCCCGCTCGCCGTCCTGTGGATCGGCAAGCTGATCATCGACGGGGTGATCGCCGCCATGCAGGTGCGCGCGGCCGGAGGCGTCGTGGACTGGTGGTCGCTCGGGGGGCTCGTGGCGCTCGAGCTCGGCATCGCCGTCGGCGGCGAGGGGTTGGCCCGCCTCTCGTCACTGTTCGAGAGCCTGCTCGGCGACCTGTTCTCCAACCGCATCAGCGTGCGACTGATGGAGCATGCGGCGACGCTCGACCTGGCCCAGTACGAGGACTCGGAGACCTACGACCACCTGGAGCGCGCGCGCCGCCAGACCGTGGGGCGGATCGGGCTCGTCGCGCTGCTCCTATCGACGGCCCAGGATCTCGTCACCCTGATCTCGCTCGCGGCCGTGCTGCTCGTGCAGCTCCCGTGGCTGCTCTTGCTGCTGGTGGTGGCCGTCGTGCCGTCGTTCCTGGGCGAGACCCATTATGCGGCGCTGGGCTACTCGCTGCTCTTCCAATGGACCCCGGAGCGGCGGCTGCTCGACTACCTCCGCTACGCGGGCGCGTCGGACGAGATGGCGAAGGAGGTGAAGTTGTTTAACCTGTCGGACTTCCTCGTGGGCCGGTATGCGAAGCTGTCCGGCGAGTTCTACGACGCGAACAAGCGGCTGGCGATCAAGCGCAACGTGGTGTCCACCGTGTTCGTGACGCTCGGCACGCTCGGCTATTACGGCGCGTACGCGGTGACGATCTACCTGACGGTGCTGGGCCGGTTCTCGATCGGCGCGCTGACCTTCCTCGCCGGCTCGTTTCGCGCGAGCCGGGACCTGATCCAGCGCATCTTGCTTTCACTGTCGCAGGTGTTCGAGCAGAGTCTGTATCTCTCGGACCTGTTCACCTTCTTCGACGTGCAGCCACGCGTCACGTCCAAGCCAGGGGCGCGCCCCGTGCCCGCGCCGATCAGACGCGGATTCGAGTTCCAGGATGTGGGGTTCCGCTATCCGGGCTCGGACCGCTGGGCAGTGCGGCACCTGACGTTCACGTTCGAGCCGGAGGAGCGGATCGCGCTCGTCGGGGAAAACGGGGCGGGGAAGACGACGCTCGTGAAGCTGCTCGCGCGCCTGTACGATCCGGACGAGGGCCGCATTCTGCTCGACGGCGTGGACCTGCGGGAGTACGACTTGAGCAGCCTGCGGAAGAACATCGGCGTGATCTTTCAGGACTTCGTGCGCTACGACTTCGTCCTGAAGGAGAACATCGGGGTGAGCCAGGTCGAGGCGCTGGAGGACGACGCGCGCGTGCGCGAGGCCGCGCGGCGCAGCCTGGCCGACTCCGTCGCCTCCCGTCTCGCGAAGGGCTACGACCAGATGCTCGGCCGGCGGTTCGACGGCGGGGTCGAGCTGTCGGGAGGTGAGTGGCAGAAGGTCGCGCTGGGGCGGGCGTACATGCGCGACGCCCAGGTGCTGATTCTCGACGAGCCCACCGCGTCGCTCGACGCGCGCGCCGAGTACGAGGTGTTCCTCCGGTTCGCGGAGCTCACCAGGGGGAGGATGGCCGTGCTCATCTCGCATCGCTTTTCGACGGTGCGGATGGCGGACCGAATCCTGGTGCTCCAGGGCGGCGGGCTGGTGGACCAGGGGACGCACGAGGAGCTGGTGGCGCGGCGCGGGCTGTATGCGGAGCTGTTCAGCCTGCAGGCGGCGGGGTATCGCTAGGTAGGCATCGTATCGGGAAGTGCGCCAACAGGTTCCAGGCGCCGACTTGCAGATTGGGCTCGCGGCCCTAAATTTCGGATAGCTTTCATCCCGCGGGGTACGTCCCCGTGGCACCTGTGGGCTCCGGTCCACAGGTTTTTTTTTGACGAGGTGCGAGCGTGCGGGTTGCTGCGTTTGTTGACGGGTTCAATTTGTATCACGCGGTCGACGACCTCGGGCGGCATCACCTCAAGTGGGTGAACCTCCGCGCCTTGGGTGACCAATTTGCTCCCTCTCCTCAGTTTCAGCTCACCGAGGTCTTCTACTTTTCCGCCTTCGCGACATGGCGCAAGGACGCCTATGCCCCACATCGGGAATACATCAAGGCTCTTCGGACGGTGGGGGTTGCGCCGGTCATGGGGAACTTCAAAGGAAGAGGACCGCCAAAGCCATGAGACCCGCGGCGCCGAGCCTTACGGGCTTTCGGCGTCATCGTACGGCCTCGAACGTGTAGCACCACGCCTCTCCCTCGAGCACTGTTTCTCCCGTTTGCCGCGTCACTCTGATCTTCAGTTGAGACACCGGCTTCGATTCATGCACGCTCACGATCTCCGCCTCGGCGGTGATCGTGTCGCCGATGAAGACCGGTGCCGTGAACTTCCAGTTCTGGCTCAGGAACACCGTGCCCGGCCCGGGGAGGTCCATCGCGACCAGGGCGTGCAGCAGGCCGGTGGTGAGCCCGCCCTGAACGACGAGCTTCCCGAACTTGGTCTTCGCGGCAAAGCCCGCGTCGAAGTGCAGCGGGTTATAGTCCCCGGTGAGCTTCGCGAAGGTCGCCACGTGGTCGGGCGTCAACGTGAGGCTACGACGCGCCTTCTGGCCGACCGCGACGCTCAATCGAGATAGCGCTCCCGCAAGATCCCGACGTGGTGGCGCTCGTGCCCGGCGATGATCCAGGCCAGCGCCCGCACCGTAATCGGGTTGTTGTTGGCGGTCCCGCGGCGGGCCAGCGCCTCGGCGTCCATCCCCGAGAACAGGGCGATCGTCGCCCGTCGCACGGCGTCGAGCTCGCCGGCGAGGTCCTTGAGCGATCGGGCATCGAACCTCCCAGCCGGCGCCCAGGCCTTCTCGTCGAAGCCGGGCAGCGGTGTGTCGTCGGCGCGCGCGAACCGCAGCGCGCGGTAACAGAACACGCGCTCGGTGTCCGCCAGGTGCCCGATTACTTCCTTGACGCTCCACTTGCCGGGCGCGTAGCGGTGCGTGGCCTTCGCGTCCGACACGCCCGCGATCAGCGCTTGCGTCTCGCGGCGCTGCGCCTCGAGCATCTCGAGCAGGTCGCCGTCGGGGACTTTGGATAGGTAGGTCGCGTAATACGGCGAATGCTCGGCGGCGTCGGGGCGGGGAATGGCTCCGGCGGTCATGCGGCCCTCCGCGGGCCCTTGGGCGTACCTGCCTTGCCGGCCTTGGCGGGACGGCGGAACCGGGCGAGCCGCGCCTGGGCATCGGGCATCCGCAGGATGACTTGTTCCAGCTTCTCGAGGTAGCCGGGGTTGTTGAGCAGTCCGCGCAGCTCGGTGAGGAACGGCTGGAGCTTCGCGTACACCATGATGTGCTCGCCGTTCACGTCTGCGAACATCTGCTCCTCGATGGCACCGTGCAGCACGAGCGCTGCCGCCATGTTCCAGTAGGTCGTCACCATCCGATACGGCGCGCTGCGCTTGCCCCGATAGACGGCGAGCACCTCTTCGGCGCTCGCAGGGGCGAACTGCTCGCGGAACCAAGCGCGCGCCTTGCGCAACACCGGCTCGCGGCGCAGGTCGTACAGCTTGAGCAGCAGATCGGCACTTTCGTATTTGGTGGTCACGGGTGGCTCCGTTGGCATGACGATCAGGAAGCTATGCGGACGCCTGCGTCGCGGCGACCCAGGCCCGCCAGGTCTCCTCCGCTGAGCCCACGGTCAGCTGCTGCCGGTGGCGGACCAATGGTATCCGGAGGAGCAGCGGCTCGAGGGTGAGCTTCTCGAGCCAGCGGCCCTCGGAGAGCAGCGCCGCCTTGAGGCCGAGCTCGGTGAAGCGCTTCGCGTCGCGGTCGATCAGGGCCTGCACCCCGAACTTCTGCGCGAAACGCCGCAGCTCGCCCAGTGAGGCAGCGCGCTCGTTCAGGTCGACGAAATGGGTTTTGATGCGCCGCTCGGCAAAGAAGCGGAGCGCGGCTCGGGTGTCGGCGCTCTTTCGGATTCCGAAGATCTGGACTTCCACTCAGCTGCCCGTGGAGAACCTGACCGCGCCGAGGTCCACCAGCCCCTGGAGCGTTTGGCGCAGCTCGGCCACCTGCACGCCCGCTCCCGCCGCGAGCTCCTCGAGCGTCCGCTTGCCGTCGGCGAGCTCGATCAATGCCGCGACGCTCTCGTCGCTCCTCGCCACCGCGACCCGCCCGTGCGGCGACCGCGCGATCAGGAGCTTCGTGACCCGCTCGGGTGCCTGTGGCACGTCCGTCCATGGCCTGAGCAACGTTGGTAGGACGGCGGGGAGGTCATAGGCCAGCTCCAGGAGCACCGTGCCCTCTACCGTCTCCGGATGGTACGGCTCCCGGCTCCCTGCTCCCTCCGCCTCGCCGGAATCTCGCCAAACTCGGGCTCCTGCCTCGACGACCATCATCGCCGCCTCGTACCGCAGGAGATCCGCGAGATAGGGAATCGACGCCCGGTCCGCTGCAACCTGGGCCGTCACGAGCCGCGACACAGCACGCGCCGTCTCGCGGCTGCCGAGCACGAGCGTGGGGAGCAGCGCGTCGAACGCCGGGGAGTCGAGGATCGCCTCGGGTGCGCGGCCAGTCACCCGGGCGAGGGCGCGCGAGTACTTGAAGAAGTGGACGATCCGCTCGTAGTAGAAATGCCGTGCCAAAAACCGCGCGTAGCGCTCCACGCGGTCGGGATCGGCAAGCCCCCGGTGCCGCCACTCAAGCGAAGCACGATATGGTGCATCGGCGAGCGCCCGGATCACGTCGTCCTGCAGGGCGCGATCGCCCGGCGTGCGGGTCACGGCGTGTCCGCCGGGTCGCAGCGTCGCAACCGCACCACGGCCGTCCGACCGTCGGAGACGACCTTTTGGCCGGAGACGTTTCGCGCCTCGGTGATCGCGCCGGGGAGACGCATGTAGTCCAGCAGATCGCCGCACCCGCTCGCCTCGAGATCGTGTACCACGCGGTCTCGCTCCCAATCAATGTGCGACTCGATGCGATGCGTTGCCTGCGGCTCCCACGGCTTGAAAATCACGCCGACATCCTTGTTGGCGGCGCCGACCCAAACGAGCGAGAGGCTGTCGAGCAGCCAGATCCGGATGTGGTGGCGAATCCGGACATTCGGGCCTGCCAGCTCGTACGCGAGGTCCTGCGGCCGTCCTGCGAAGTACTGCGTGCTCACGGGGGCGGTCATGGCGGGCCGGCTCGCGATCGCGGCGGTTACCTCCCGCGTGACGCTGAGGACGGACCGCTTCTGCGCGGGGAGCCAACCGGCCGCCCGAAACGCGCTGTCGATCTCGCCAGCGGTACCCAGCAACAGCACGTTGAAGGCATCGCCCAGCACGGTCCCCGTGCGGTTTTCGGAGCGGGGAACGAACTTCGGAAGCGGCGGCATCTCGGTCAGGTCGCGATGTGCCGCCGGGAGGTCGCACCGGTCGCCACTAGGGAGCAGGAGCGGCTCGGTGAGCCGGATGCCGCCGATCTCACCCGCGAAGATGCGCACCGGCGGTCCGCGGCGCACGACCGAAAAGCCGCCCAGCACTGCCACGGGGACGGCGTCAAGGGCGACCGCCGCCGCGACGCCGGCCGGCACGAGCTTCCTGCCTACCCCCGCAATGGACGTCTTCCCGCTCGACACCAGTCCCGAGTCGGCGAGCCCCCCGCGTGGGGCGTACTCGAGCGTATCGAGCACTGCGGCGACGGACGCCCACCGCCCCGGGCTAACCTCGAGCGAGTCGAAGCGGAGGCCCAATCGGCCGTGCCGGCCGAATCGACCGCCGCCCTTCGAAACGACCACGTGCCCCTTCGCGCGCAGGTAGGGACGCACGATGACGCAGGAATCGCGCACCACGGCACCCATGGTCTGCACCAGCACGGGGGTGCCTACGGTATCCCTGCCGCTGGTCACGCGCTGCACGAAGCGGATCGGGATGTGGGTACCCGCCGGGAGCACGACGTCCGTGAGCAGCAGCGGCAGGAGCACGAGCGCGATCGACTTCATAAGGCTCCTCGAATCCGCTCCACGCTGCGGAACAGGACTTCCGCGGTCAGGGAGGGCGAAAACGCGTCAAACGTGACGGCCTTGGCGCGCGGGCAGCGGCTCACCGCATGTGCGGCGAAGGCCAGCATCTCGTCCGAGGGCTCGGCTGGCGCGATCCACGGGCCCTTGAGGTCGTCGTCATGCTCGACGCCCGCGACGTGCAGCTCCACCACGTGCTCGAGCGGGAACTCGCCGAGCCAGCGCTCCGGCGCCGTGTCGTGGTAGTGCGCCTGGAGCCAGACGTGCGGCAGGTCGAGCAGGAAGCCGGCGCCCGTCGCCTCGAAGAAGCGGTGCAGCCACGCCGGCTCCGGCATCTGGCTCGCCTTGACGTCGAAGAACCCCGGGATGTTCTCCATGACGAGCGGCTGGTCGAGGCGCGCCTGGAGCGCGCGGGCGTTGCGGACGAAGCGGTCGAGGAACTCTTCCGTGTAGAGCGGCGGGAACACGTAGTTCAGGTTGTAGGTGCCGTCCTCGGTGTGAAGACACTGGAAATGCTCCGCGACCCAGGGTGAGCGGTACAACTCGGCGAGCGCGCGGGCGCGCTGGATGGAGCGCTCGTCGAGCGGCTCGGAGAGCTGCCCCAGGTAATCATGAAGCAGGAGGGTGTAGCGTGCGCGGGTCGCCGGCCACCACGGGTCGCTCGCCGCGGGGGGATCCGCCATCGCGAGATGGTCGATCCCGTCGGCCCGGGCCAGCTCTGCTCCCAGGTGCGGGTTATAGAACGCCCCGACCATCAATTCCACATTCCGCATTCCGCACTCCGCACTATTCTACTAACCCGCGTTCGGCAAGTTGGTCACCGAATACCTTGACCTGCGCCGCGACCATGGGGGTCGCGTGACCGTCCGTCCACAGGGCGGCGATCGTCTCCGCGCTCGTTTGGCCGTCCAGCCGCTCGACGATGAACCGCTCGCGCTCGCCCCACGTGGCGGCTTGCCCCTTGAGCTGGTCCGAGGCGCGGACCGTCGGGAAGGCCTCCGCAACGATCCGATCGACCTCCGCTAAGGTGCCAGGTGTCAGGGGTCGGGTGCCCGCAAGATTCTGCTCCACCTGCTCGCTGTTCCGCGCTCCTGCCAAAACGATACTGACGCCCGGTTGTGCGAGGACCCATGCGAGCGCGAGCGCCGACAGCGGCATGTCGAGCCGCCGGGCGATCGAGCCGAGCCGCTCCACCACCGTCCGCCGGCGCTCGAATTCCCTGCCCTTGAACCAGTAGATGTTGCGTCGATGGTCGGCGGTGGGGAACTCTGGGGGGGCGACGTACTTGCCGCTCAGGAGTCCGGCGGCGAGGGGTCGGTATGCCAGAAACGCGATCTGACGCTCTCGGCACAGCGGCAGCTCCCGTTGCTCGACGTCCCGATCGAACAGGTTGTGGGGCCCCTGGTAGGCGACCACCGGGGCGATCTCCAGCGCCCGCGCGAGCTGGCGGTGGGTGGCATTGCAGAGTCCGACCCCCAGCGCCTTCCCCTCTTCCTGCAGCCCGTGGAGCTGCTCGAGCCGCCGCTCCCAGCCTTCGAGCGCTTCGTGCAGCTGTATCAGATCCACGTACTCTGTCGCCAGACGCCGCAGGGACGCCTCGAGCGAGCGGCGGGGGTCGTCGCGGGGGCCGACTTTGGTGGCGATCGCGACGCGGTCGCGGTCGGCCTTGAGCGCGCGGCCCAGCAGGTTTTCGGAGGCGCCGTCGCCGTAGGTGGGGGCGGTATCGAAGAAAGTGACGCCGAGCTCGAGGGCGCGGCGGACGGCGGCGAGGCGATCGCTTTCGGCCGAGGCTACTCCCCACTGCGTTCCCCCCACCGCCCAGGCCCCGAACCCCAGACGGGGTCCGGAAGTCACGAAACGCAGCGGGGGCCCGACGTCAGTCCGGGCCCCCGGGCGCATCCGTACCGCTCCCTTAGGAGTGGCAGGTGGGCACCAGCTCCGCCGTCTCGACGATCTCGGGACGATGACAGCTGGGCACGAGCTCCTGCATCTCGACGATCTGCATACATCCTCCTTCGCAAGGAGAGAATCAGGAAGACGGCCGTTCGGAGAATCCTACGGGTTGCCGTCGCACCCGTCAACCGATAACCTCAGACGCTTACAGTGCCGCTCTGGCGTTTGTTCCCACGCTCAAAGCGTGGGCCCGGCCCTACACTGTGCTCAAAGCACACTCATGATCCCCATTCACGCCTTACTCACAGAGAACGAGCTCGCGGACGAATTCGTTTCCGCGTTTCACGCGAGGCGGCTGCCGGAGAAGTTCTTCTATTGGTTCCCTCTGTCGGTGCGCGCGTGGCTGGCCCTGTGCTCGGACGGCGCGTATCGCAACTTCGTGCGCTCGCGCTCGTTGATCGCGCGGTCCGGCGCGGATCTCGCGCGGTTGTTTCCGGTCGCCCCGCTCGAGGTCGTGAGCCTCGGCGCGGGCCAGGGCGACAAGGACCTGCTGCTGCTCGAAGCGCTGCGCGCACGTGGCGCGCGCGTGTCCTACGTCCCGGTGGATACGAGCCAGGCCCTGCTCGAGATGGCATGTGCCGGCGCGCTCTCCGCGGGTTTCCCGGCGCAGGGGATCAAGGCGGACTTCACGAACCCGATCCACCTGAAGGCACTCGCTGCGGAGCCCGAGACGCCACCCCGGCTCGTGTTGCTCATCGGGAACACGCTCGGCGCCTTTGATCCCATCGCCGAGGCGCGCGACCTGGCGCGGCTGCTGCGGCGGGGGGACGCGCTCCTCGTCGACGGCGAGGTCTACGCCGGCGACGCGACGGTGGCCGGCTACGACAATCCCCTGAACCGTCGATTCGCGTGGGCGCCGCTCAACGCCGTCGGTATCCGCGACGCCGACGGCGAGCTGGTGTTCGCAGCCGCCGACGATCCGCGTCTCCCCGGCCTGCACCTGATCTCCAAGCATTTCCAGGCGGGCCGGGACGTGGACGCCCTGCTCGGCGGCGAGGCCCTGCGCCTGGCGCGCGGAGAGCGGCTTGCCATGAACCACTCGTACAAGTACGCCGCGGACACGTTCCTCCGGATTCTCTCCGAGGCCGGTCTCGCCGCCCGCTGGCAGGGACGGAGCGACGACCAGCGATTTCTCATGGTGCTCGCGTCGCCCGCATGACGAAGCCGCTCGAGGTCGAGGGTCTCGGCTATCGACTGCCGGGAAAGGGGAAAGGGGAAACGGGAAGCGGACGCGTTCTTGTGCAGGACGTCTCCTTCACCGTCGACCCTGGGGAGACGCTGGTGCTGCTCGGGCGCAGCGGCTCCGGCAAGACCACGACCCTGAAGCTCATCAATCGCCTGCTCGAGCCGACCGCCGGCGAGGTGCGGGTCGCGGGGGAGCGCGCGGCCGACCTGCCGGTGACGCGTCTGCGGCGCCGCATCGGCTACGTGATTCAGGAGGTGGGGCTGTTCCCCCACTTCACCGTGGAGCGGAACGTGGGGCTCGTCCCGCAGCTCGAAGCGTGGCCGCCGGCCCGCATCGCTCTCCGGGTGCGCGAGCTGCTGGCGCTCGTCGGACTCGACCCCGACACCTTCGCGAGGCGCTATCCGCACGAGTTATCCGGGGGACAGCGCCAGCGCGTGGGCGTGGCGCGCGCCCTGGCCGCTGACCCGCCGCTGCTGCTCCTGGACGAGCCCTTCGGCGCGCTCGATCCGATCACCCGGGTGGAGCTGCAGCGTGAGTTCGCGGCGCTCAAGGGGCGGCTCGGCAAAGGCATGGTCTTCGTGACGCACGACGTGCGCGAGGGGCTGCTGCTCGGCACCCGCATCGGGCTCATGCTGCAGGGCCGCCTCGTGTTTCTCGGCACGCCTGACGAGTTCCGGCGGTCGGCCAACCCGGAGTGCCGGGCCTTCATGGCGGCGGCATGAGCCTCTTGAGCTTCTACGCGCGCAACTCGCAGGAAGTCTTGGGACTTGTGGTCCAGCACCTGTATCTGGTCGCGATCTCGACCGGCGCGGCGATCGTGATCGGGGTGCCTCTGGGCATCCTCCTCACGCGGCGACCGGCGTGGCGGGGCCCCGTGCTGGGTGTGGCGAACGTGTTTCAGACGGTGCCGAGCCTCGCCCTGTTCGGGTTCCTCATCCCACTGCCCTTCATCGGCGGCATCGGCGCGACGACCGCCATCGTTGCGCTCGTGCTGTACGCGCTGCTGCCCATCGTTCGCAACACCTACGAGGGGGTAGCCGGCGTGGACCCCGCGGTGCGGGAGGCGGGACGCGGGATGGGCATGACCGACTGGCAGCTGCTCACACACGTCGAATTGCCGCTTGGCTTCGGCGTGATCTTGGCGGGCGTGCGGGTCGCGACCGTGGTAAGCGTAGGCACGGGGACCATCGCGGCAGCAATCGGCGCGGGCGGGCTGGGCGTGTACATCTTCCGGGGTGTGGCGGTGGTGGACGACACGTTGATCCTCGCCGGCGCGCTGCCGGCGGCGCTGATGGCGCTCGCGGCGGACGGGCTGCTGGGCGTCGCGGAGCGGCGCTTCGGGTGGCGGGGGAAATGACGGGACCGGCGGACGGTCGGACGGTGGGACGGTGGCTCCTCTCGGTCGCTGTGCTCACGGGATGCGCGCACCGCGACCGGATCGTGGTGGGTTCCAAGAACTTCACCGAGTCCGATCTACTGGGCGAGATCGTGGCGCAGCAGATCGAGCGGCGCACCGCGCTCCCCGTGGAGCGGCGCTTCCACCTGGGCGGCACGTTCGTGTGTCATCAAGCGATCACGTCGGGCCGGATCGATCTCTACGTCGAGTACACGGGGACCGCCTACACCGCCGTGTTGAAGCACGCGCTCGTCGCCGATCGTGATAGCGTCTATCGCACCGTTGCACGCGACTACGCACAGCAGTTCGGGCTCGTCTGGGGCAAGCCGTTCGGCTTCAACAACACGTTCGCCATCACCGTGCGACGCCGCGACGCCACACGCTACGGTCTGAGCCGCATCTCCGACCTGGCACGCCTGGCGCCGCGCTGGAAGGCGGGATTCGGCTTCGAGTTCCTGGAGCGTGCCGACGGCTTCCGGGGGCTCGCGAGCGTGTACGGACTTCGGTTCGCTTCTCCACCCACCGCGATGGACCTGGGCCTGACGTATCGGGCGCTGGCGGAAGGGAAGGTGGACGTGATCGCTGGAAACTCGACGGACGGCCAGATTCAGGCCCTGGACCTCGTGGTGCTCGAGGACGACCGCCACTATTTCCCGCCATATGAAGCCGCACCGGTGATTCGGCAGGCAGCGGTCACGCGGCACCCGGAGATCACCGCGGCCCTCGCTCAGCTCGCGGGCCGCACCTCGGATGCCGAGATGCGGCGGCTCAACGCCCTCGCGGACGTCGAGCACCGGGATATCGCGACCATCGCACGGGACTGGTTGCGGGCGACCCTGCCGTGAGAGGGGGGGCGCGCTTGCAGCTCGTGCTCGCCGCCACGTGCTTCTCGACGGCAGGCGCGGCCATCAAGTGGTGCGGCTTCGGCGCATGGCAGATCGCCGCGATCCGGGCACTCGTGGCCATGGTGGCCATCCTCGCGTTGATCCCCGAAGCGCGGCACCGGTGGAGCTGGCAGATAGGGCTTGTGGGCGTGGCTTACGCGGCCGCGGGGCTGCTGTTCGTGTTCGCGAACAAGCTGACGACAGCGGCTAATACCGTATTCCTCCAGGCGACGAACCCGCTGTTCGTGGTCGCGCTGGCGCCGTGGCTGTTGCGCGAGCGCGTGCGGGCGGCGGACCTGGCGTTCATGGGTGTGCTGGCCGCGGGCCTGACGCTGCTGTTCGTCGGCGGGCAGCGACACTTCGCGACCGCGCCGGATCCCGTCCTCGGCAACGTGCTCGCGGCGGGGAGCGCCGTGGCATGGGCGTTCACTGTCACGGGCTACCGCTGGCTCGCGCGTCTGGGGGAGGGCGGCGCAGATCACGGCCCGATCGCGGCCGCGGCGGCGTGCGGCAACCTGATCGTGTTCCTGGTGTGCCTGCCGGGGGCGCTCCCCCTCGCGGCCGGCCGCGCCACCGACTGGCTGATCGTGATCTACCTCGGTGTGTTTCAGCTCGGCCTCGCCTACGTGTTCCTGTCACGCGCGATCACCCGGGTGCCCGCCCTTGAGGCCTCGCTGTTTCTCCTGGTGGAGCCGGTGCTGAGCCCCGTGTGGGCGTGGCTCGGGCACGGCGAGACGCCGGGCCCGCTGGCGGTGATCGGGGGCGCCGTGATCCTGACGGCGACGGCGCTCAAGGCGTGGACCGATACTCAGGTGGTGGCGGCATGAAGGAGGGCCCGCACACGATCATCCGGACCTACTTCGCCATCACAGGCCTCTTCAACCTCGCGATGTCGCTCATCTGGGGCATCGATACCCTCTTCAAGATGGGGGCCGGGCTCGACATCCAGCAGGTGCTGCTCACGAACGCGGCGTTCACTCTCGGGTCGATGGTGTTCGAGGTCCCCACCGGAGTGGTGGCGGACACGGTGGGTCGGCGCGTATCGCTGCTGCTCTGCCTCGTCACGCTGTTCGTGACGACGCTCTTGTACGTGGCCATCGCGTGGCGCGGCTGGGGATTCTGGGCCTTCATGTGGGTCTCGGTGTTCCTCGGTCTGGGATACACGTTCTACACGGGCGCCGTCGACGCCTGGCTCGTCGACGCCCTCAAGGCCAGCGGCTACAACGAGCCGCTCGAGCGCGTGTTCTCCCGGGGCCAGATGCTGTTTGGGGCCGCGATGCTCGTGGGGACGATCGGCGGCGGCCTGCTGGGCCAGATCCGGCTCGACATCCCGTATCTGGTGCGGGCCGCCCTCGTCGTGCCGCTGTTCCTGGTGGCGTGGTTCCACATGCCGGAACTCGGTTTCACGCCGCGGGCGTTGCAGCTGCGGCGGGTGCCGGCCGAGCTGAGGCGGGTCTTCGTCGAGGGGCTTAGTTACGGGCTGAGCAATCCGGTCATCCGGCCCGTGATGCTCGCGTCGCTCGTCTCCATGAGCTTCATGATTTTCGGCTTCTACACCTGGCAGCGCTACTTCCTCGATCTCCTGGGGCGGGACCTCGTGTGGGTGGACGGCGTGATCAGCGCCCTGGTCGGCTTGAGCCTCATCGTGGGCAACGCCCTCGTCGCGCCGCTGTCCCGGGTGGTGCGGACGCGCACCGGCCTGCTGATGGTCTCGGCCGGGGCCCAGGCGGTGCTGGCGGTGGCGTGCGGTCTGCTGACGAACTTCTTTGTGGTCGTGTCTCTGTACTTCTTGTACGGCGTGGCCATCGGGCTCGCGCTGCCCGTGAAGCAGGCATATCTCAACGCCCACATCCCCTCTGCCCAGCGGGCCACGATCATCTCGCTCGACTCGATGTTCGCGAGCAGCGGCGGCGTGCTCGGGCAGACGGCGTGGGGCTGGGTCGCGCGGACGCGCTCGATCGGCACGGCGTGGGCGTGGAGCGGCGTGACACTGCTGCTGGGCATCCCGCTTTACTGGATCGCGCGGCGCAGAGATCAGCGGCTGGACGCAATAGACTAGACGCACAGACGCAGCAGACGCACAGGGGAGAACAGAACGGAGTGAATAGGACTACCTGTTCACTCTCACTGTTCGCCCCTGTGCGTCTGTGCGTCTAGGAGTGCTTGGCCCGCCTACTTGGTGCTGTCCGTCTTTTCCTGCTTGTCCTCGCCCAGATCCTTCCGATCCTGCCGCAGATCCCTGCGATCCCGGCGCGCGTCGCGCACGTCGTGGCGCCGGTCGCGGCGATCCTGCCGCAGGTCGCGCGCGTCGCGCCGCGCGTCCGTGGTATCGCCGTTCTGCAGGCCGTGACGCACGTCCCGGCGATCCTGCCGGATGTCCCTGGTGTCGTGGCGGATATCCTTGCGGTCGCCGCGGAGCTCGCGGCGGTCGTGGCGGACTTCCTTGCGGTCCTGCTTCACCTCGTTCGAGTCCTGGGCCGAGAGCACCACAGGTGCGCTCAGTGCCAGCACAGCGAAGAGGGCGATATGACGTCGCATACTTGGTCCCGGTTGAGGTTCGCAGATAAGACCCTACTGCCCGGACGGTGTTAACAGCGTGATGCGGGTCACACGCGAACGCACTAGCGTTGCTTGAACTTGGGCAATTCGCTCCGCTGGCGCTTCAGGAACTCCTCGTAGATGTGGCTGTCCGTATAGTCCCGCATCTCGCCGATCCGGTCTCCCCGAAACCTGATGACCACGCACGTCCGCTGGTCCATCACGTCGTTCGGGTGGGATTTCAGCCAGGATCGCTCTCGAATCTCCACGATGACACGATCCTCGGCGTCGTACCACTCGCGCCACACATCCTCGTGGCCCCAGTCGGCGGGGCCCAGCCCGGGCTCGCGGTTCCACAGCGCGTCGAGCACCGCCTCGCGGCCCCGCCACTCCCCGCCGATCCGGGGTGCACCGGCCACCCAGTACACGATGTCGTCGTGGAATAGCTTCCCGACCGCGGCGCGGTCGCCCGCGAACAGCGCCTTCTCGTACATCCTCGCGATCTCCAGGCGGCGGCTCATACGGTGATTTCCTCGATCTCTTCCGGCTCGGGAAGCGTGCTCGCCTTGCGCCCGGCGCGCTCCATCGGCTTGGCCATCTCGGCCTTGTGCCGGTCGATGATGGTCCAGAACTCGAGCGCCCGGTCGAGCAGCTCGTAGGCGGCTTCCTTGAGCGTGTCGCTCATCTTTACCTGCCGCACGTTGTTCTGCATGTCTTCGGCGTCCCAGCCGCGGGAATGCGCGATGAAGGGGAACGGCGGAAACACGAAGCCGAGCTCGGCCCAGAAGGTAAACATGGCGCCGGCGACTGCCTGGATGTTGTCCTGGCCGCCGGTGATGATGAACGCTGCTACCTTGTTCCGGATTAGCACCTTGTCCTGGATCGTGACCTGGTTCTGCACACAGTTCAGGCGCTCGATCATTTTGTAATACAGTGAGGAGGCATTCCCCCAGCGAATGGGCGTGCCGATAAAGACCACGTCGGCCCAATGCACCAGCCCCTCGTAGACTGCGGTGAGTTGATCCTCGGGATCGCGCTCCGTGATGGCGCAGGGC